>Ga0210394_10000072_pt1 | contig 245852 bp, 226 predicted proteins | sample IncBWC12MmetaG_FD_160121 | JGI IMG/M metagenome (GOLD analysis project Ga0210394, IMG submission 160121) | Forest soil microbial communities from Barre Woods Harvard Forest LTER site, Petersham, Massachusetts, United States - Inc-BW-C-12-M | ecosystem: Environmental > Terrestrial > Soil >... | reverse complement strand
GTGTAGACGTCGGTTAATTTCGCTTTGCCTGATTCGCCCTGGGCAGATAGCTGCGCCTGATGATAAAGCTCGGCGAGCACGGCGATCTTGATGGAACTGGCTTGGGGAAAAATGGAGTCACTGTGCAGTAAAAATCGCTGGCCGGTGGTCAAGTCTTCGATAGCAACGCCAAGAACTCCATCAAGGTTGCGATCGATTTCGTTAACGGTGGATTCAAGTTTGGTCCACAGGGACTTTAGTTTTTGGTCGGATACAATTTGGGCATTTAAGTTGCTTTGTGCTGAAGTGCTGTTCGTGAGCAGCAGGCACAGCAGAGCCAAAGCGATTGTTGATTTCACGTGTGCTTCCTTTTTGAAGCGCGAAGTCAAATGCCGCAAGCATGCGCTTGGTCAGGTTCGCGCCATTCTTGCACATCGGTCGGGCTCGCGCCGATTAACTTCAACCAACTCGGGGCTGAAAGTCCCGCGTGTTTGACGTTTTGCTTATTTCGCGGCTAGAAGCCGCGACATACACTGCGACGGGGAAAAGCGGGGAGAGATTCCTCGACTGCGCAAGCAGACTCCTTCGCGGGAGCGAAGAAAAAGTGTCGGCTTGCTTCGCTCGGAATGACCGGTAGGTGCTTTGGCGTGATGACCAAAGGAAGAAGATGAGCGAGGGGTTTCAGGGGCCGAAGCCCAAAGGATAAAGCGACTGGATATCGCGGCCCACCTAGGTGGACAGGCCAAAGCCGCGACCTACAACACAATCGAACAGCGCACCGGGTGTAGAATCTGGCCGACGAACAGGTGAATGGATTCGATTCGGTTCAATTTTTATCTGAGGAGGAACAATGGCGACGAAATGCACGCATCTCGATCAGATACGGCCGGTGAAGCCGAAAACGCCACAGGGCTGCGAAGAATGTTTGAAAATGGGGGACACCTGGGTGCATTTGAGATTGTGCCTGGAGTGCGGGCACGTGGGTTGCTGCGACAGCTCCAAGAACAAGCACGCCACGAAGCATTTTCACAAGACTACACATCCGATCATGAAATCGTTTGAGCCAGGAGAAGACTGGGGCTGGTGCTACGTGGATGAAATCGACTTAGATCTCGCTTGAGTTATTGCGGTTCGATGCCTGCGGCTATGCGGTGGCAAGTAAACTCTTAACGTGACTTTGTAGCGAGAAAATGACGGATTGCAACGCGAATTAATTCGCTATCGTCCGCGAGCAGAATGTTCTTTGCCACGTCACCCGCCGAATCAGGTGACAGCCAATAAGCTGGAGAGCACCTCTAGGTTCGGTACGGTAACGTACCATGCGTCACGATACATGACAATCAGGTCCAAGAGGTAGGTCAAACGACTCCGTGGGAAGCACCCGAAGCAATCGCGTTGCTAGTCGGGTGGAGTGAAGCGGTAGCCTTTGCCGCGGACGGTCTGGATGAATTTTGGATTTTGCGGATTGTCGAGTTTCTGACGAAGCCAGGCGACGTGCACATCGATGGTACGAGAAGAGACTTCGCTGTCATACTCCCAGACTTCCTGGAGAATTTCCTCACGCGGAACCACGCGGTCGCGATGATTCACGAGATAACGCAGTAGTTGAAGTTCCTTGGCGGCCAAGGCGAGCGGGTGGCCGGCCTTGCGGACCTCGGCGCGTTCAAAATCAATTTCGACATCGCCAAAGTGAAAGGTGCGCACGTTGACGCGGTTTTCTTTGTTGACGCGGCGGAGTAAAGCTTCAACGCGCGCGAGCAATTCCGCGGGATCGAAGGGCTTGGTCAGATAATCGTCGGCGCCAAGTTTCAAGCCCACAACGCGATCGACGACCTGGGTTTTGGCGGTGAGCATCAGGATAGCGGTGTCGATTCCGGCTTGACGGAGCTGGCGGCAAACTTCGAAGCCGGTTTTTTGGGGGAGCATGACATCCAGAATGATCAGAGCGAATTTCTCGTTGGTGGCCTTGGCGAGGCCGGCGTCGCCGTCGGAGACGCTTTCGACGCGATGACCTTCAGCAGCAAGCAAATCGGTGATGGTCATGACCAGGCCGGGTTCATCTTCAATAAGAAGGATCGGGTTCATTGGGGCGGCTCAATTTTTAGCTGATTTTTGTGTTCATTTTTATGCAATGACGCTGCCGCTGAAACGGCAGCGGGGGGAGCGACCGGGAGGCGAACGATAAATTCGGCGCCTGGACCGGAGTTGTCGCGCACCGCGACAGTGCCACCGTGCGCCTCGATAATTCTCTTGACTAAATTCAAGCCCAAGCCGGTGCCGTGAATCTGATCGTTTAACGGGCGCTGGCCGCGAAAAAAGGGATCGAAAATGTACTCGCGTTCTTCGGTGGGAATGCCGGGGCCATGATCAGTCACGCGAATCTCGATGACGGGCGAGCCGCCGTTTTTTGTGGGTGTTGCGGAGATGCCGATCCAATCGCCGCCGGGGAGACCGTACTTCATGGCGTTCTCAAAGAGATTTTGCAGGGCGTGTTGCATGGATTCCCTGTCCGCCAGAATGAGAGGCAAATCCGGCTCGATATGTTTTTCGACGACAACGTCTTTTGTGGGCGCGGCATTACGGGCGGCAAGCAGGCCGGCTTCTATCAATTCCTGAACGGGGACAGGTTCACGCTTCTGAAGGACGCGGCCGGCGCGAGCATTTCCATAACGAAGGACTTGTTCGACGAGGGCAGAGAGTTTTTCGGCTTGCTCACTAATCAACGAGCCGTAACGAGCGACTTGACTAGGTTGGTTAGCAAGATCGCCGCGCAGATTGTAGGCGGCGGTGCGAATGACGGTGAGCGGAGTACGCAATTCGTGGGAAACACCGGCAACGAAGTTCATTTGCAACTCAGCGAGGTTTTGCGCGCGGCGGGAAAAACGTACCAGCGCGTAGGTGGTCGTAAAAATGAGAAGGAGTAATCCAGCGGCGAGAAGATCATTGGTGCGCCGCCCTTTTGCGACGATGGTCTCAAGGGAACCGGCGTGATGATGTACGCGCAAGGTCCACAGTGCGCGGTTTGGTCCGGGTTCCGGGCCGGTATTGGACGGCGCAACGACGAGGACCGCCGGATGGGATTCTGCGGACGAAGAAGAGGGCGGTCCGGGGATTGCCGATTGCGGGCGAGCGATTTCCAAGAGGTCGACGGAAGCGTCGGGAATCCAGTTTGCCGCTCGTGAGGAATCGGTGGAGGAGCGATAAATAGTGATTGTAGGATTTGCGCGCGCCACAACTTCGGCGTCGTATTCGAGTTTTCCGTGTTGTCCGAGATAACGATTCAACATGTCGGAAAGGAGTGTGTGGCCGATGTGATCGGCATCGAGGTCAAGCAATAGCCATTCCTGTTCCACGGAGCGAGGACCCGAGCGCGTGTCGGTACCGAAGCGGGGAAATTCCAGCAGGGTTGAGGATTGATTCAGCGGTGCGGGCCCGCCACGTAAGCGCACGATCAGGCTTTTGCGCATGGCATCCCATTCGGGCGGCCAATTTCCGGGGACGAGATGCGTTCCAGTGGCGTCCGGAAAGAACAATACGAGATCGAGCTTATCTGGAACGGCGACGGCCATGCGCCGCACCACGCGGTCACCCGATTCTTGGCGATTGCGATATTGCGAGAGGTAGGCCAGGTCCCTGCCGAGCTTCTGAATTTCCCAGTTGGCCGGGATGTAGCCGTAGCAGGCAGCAAAAACTTCATCGTTTAAATCGCGACGTAAGAGATTGAGCCGGTACTGCAGATCTTCGCGGAGCCGGTAACTTTCGGCGTCGGCTACTTCGCGGATCCAGCGGTATTGCAACCCAGCAAGCACTGCGCAGAGAGCTACGAGAAGAGCGACGGCGGCCCACGATAGCCAGGTGCGGTGTTTTATTTTGTCAAAATCCATAACGCGAGTTTGCGATGCGGAGTGCCATTTTCATTCTGCGATGCAACATTTCCATTCTACATCGCTACGCGAGGCGCTTTCGTAAAGAGCACGCAAAGATTGAGTTAAGAACGTAAACCTTGCAGTTGGAGCGACAACGAAGCATGCAACCGGCTCATCTACTACCGTGCAGTTCGGAGAATAAATCGCCGACGAACGATAAAAAAACTGACGGGAGATCAATGATGAACAATGCTTTTACTAAGGCACGAGGCGCATACTGGCTGGTGGTAGTTGGAGCGACACTGACCTTTGCAACGCATGCGGTGCAGGGGGCCAGATCGATGAAGGAAACACCAGAAACATCCGTCAAACCGCAAGCTGCCGGTACTTCGGAATCGCGCCACATTGATGCAACACTGAGTGCCGCATATCGCGATGGCTTGTACGTGGGCAAACTGGCTGCGCAACGGGGCGGACAACGTCTCGCTCCTGTGGGGCGTTGGTCCACGCAGAACGATCGTGAAGCTTTCCTGGCTGGTTATGAGCAGTCCAACGCTGAAGTAGCCGAAGCTGACAACGAGAACTAAATCAAAGAGAATTCGAAAGCAATTTTTATTCCGGCCGTTGCCGACTGACGCCCACCCTTGGAGAACCACGGGGTGGGCGTTCAGCTTTGGAATTGGATTAATTCCCTTCCAGTAATTTTCGTCACAGCGAGTTTAAGAAAACGTCCAAGAGTTGTTTTTGATGCGCATTCAGCTCGTTGTATTTTTGTACTTCAGTTGCAGCTTCATGATTGTGTTTTTGAATGGCCAGTTCGAGGGTCATGGCGGAGGCATCGTGCAAGAGTTGGGTGCGCGTACGCAGTCCCCAAAGAGGTGCGGTGCGAATTTTATAGGCGGTGTCGGCTGGTCCGTTTTGCTGAATTCCGTCGCCAGTGCCAATGTCATGAAGTAAGAAATCCCCAAAAGGATGAAACTGCTTGCCGCCGAGCGCAGCGGAAACGACATATGCGCCTCCGTGTATTGCGGTGCCGGCCGGGGCGGTGACCAATGTGCTGACGTGGCAGGTGGCGCAGCCGATGGCTTCGAAGATTGCCTGACCTTGATTCACTTGGGCGGTGATGGGGCCGCGCGGAGGAACTTTTGTGGCGCGCATGAAAAGCGTCAAGTTGACGAGATCGTGGTCGACGTCATTCGGATGAGGGACGCCGGCGGGCTCGCAAGTGGTGGTAGTTTCGTCGGGAAATAGCTCGTTGGTAATGCCCATCTCATTGAAATACGCGTCTCCGGCAAAACTAAAAAGACTGGCGTGCTGATTTTTCCAGCCGAAGCGGCCGACTTCGGAAGTGTTGGGCGATTCCAGGACCGGAACCATGATGGCCTCGCCACCATTTTGTTTTGCCAGGGCCAGCAATGTGGCATCGGGAACGGCCTCGACAAACGCGTCACCCAGCGTACTGAGAGACAGGCGCGCGGTGCTGACATTTTCAGTGGTGCTAGCGTGCGATTGCGCGTCGGCGCAGATGGCGCGTTGATTTATGAGCGAACGATCAGGAATTGTGTCGCCGTTCGTCAGGATGGCGGTCGCGGCGGTGAAGGTTGCTGAACTGCCGTTGGTATCGCTGTGGCGCCGGGGATCGTGAAGATAATTGTCTCGCGAATGTTCACCATGGGATACGTGACCAGCACGTAGAACGGTGGTCTGTGCGCCACCACCGACAGCCATGTTCTGGTGGCAGTCCACACAGGACGTGGCGTTGTAAATGGGGCCTAACCCTTTTTCGGGAGTTTCTATCTCGGTAAAAACGGCCGCAGCCGTATCCATGGCAGTCTGTGAGGCCGTGCCGTTAGTTTGGCCGTCGAATCCCGCGGGAGCCTCGGAAGCGGATTGAGCGCCCAAGTACATACTGATGGCCAGTAATGAGGAGGTGAGCACAACTGTAGCGATGAAAATGGTGCGTGGCATTTTTTGTTCCCCCGTTTCAGATAGAAACAGCACCGTTGCGCAGCCGCAGCGTTGCGATTTCTAATTTGCGTCCGATAGTCTCGAGGACCGGGAACAAGAAGGTGACGATTGCTGGGTGGATGCGGCATCGACTGGGCAGAGATTATGATGCCGACGGCGGAGCCGTTACTGGACGGGGTACAGAAACTGGACAGCACTAATGGGATAGTTTTGTGTAGCCTTGTTGGCGCACAATGCATGCCGCGTTAGTTGTGAAGGATCTTGGGAGCAGGAGAAAAACACTTTTGAGCGATGAAGACGCGAGGCCACAAACACTATCAATGTTTGCCGCTATGTTCATGAATACTATTGCGAAGATAGGGCAAATTGTGGGCGCGGTGGTGCTCATGGCCGCGGGATTTGCGGCTACAGCGAGCGCGCAGGCGTGGGGAGACCCGGTGTGGAGCGACGAATTTGACTCGAGTGAAGCCGGTGCCGCGCCCGACGCGAGCAAATGGACCTTCGATGTTGGCGGGTCCGGATGGGGCAATCACGAATTGGAAGTTTATTGCGCGCCGGGGACTTCTACTCCCGCGTCGTGCGACGCGGAACATCCGAACGCGTTTCAAGATGGTCACGGACATCTGATTATCCGCGCTTCGAGAGTGAGCGCAGAACCTGTTCCCACTGGATCGTGGACTTCCGCGCGGCTCAAAACTCTGGGGATGAAAGATTTTCAATACGGGCGGATGGAGTCGTGCATAAAACTTCCTGTTGGCGCGGGATTGTGGCCGGCGTTCTGGATGCTGGGCACCGCGGGGAAATGGCCGGCTGGCGGCGAGATAGACATCATCGAAAACATTCCGGAGTCGGGCGGGTCCGGCGCGGGATTGGGGCCACAGAAAGTCCAATCGACGATTCACGGACCGAGCACTGTAGCGATAGGGCGCTATAGTCTTGGCAAAATATCTACTTTTCCAGCTGGACAGCGCATCGATGATTCGACGCCGCCGTGTCACGCGTATGGCGCGATATGGTCGCCGTTCATGTTGCAGATGTACGTGGATGATTGGCGGAAACCATTTTTCATTCGCACAGCCAGTGATGTGCCCGCTGGGGGACGATGGGTGTTCAACGCGCCTTTCTATTTTTTGCTCAACTTGGCTGTGGGAGGCGATTGGCCGGGGCCGCCGAACAGCGCGACGCCGAGTCCCACGGAGATGATTGTCGATTATGTGCGGGTTTACAAAACGAGCGGCGTGGATGGGCCGATAATGACCGCGCCCGCGCTGAGAGCAAGAGGCGAGGCAGTGAGTAGCACGATTCTTGAGCTCCGATCCACAGCCGGAACGGGTTTTGTATTTTTAGCCTGCGAGGTGGAAGCCTCCGACAGTAAATGCTCCGTGGATACCGGCAACGCCTTGAATGCTTCCGTAGCAGATTTCCGTTCCAGCGATTTGCAAAGGGCAAAAATCACTGTTACGCATGTCGATGCTTCAGGCCGGAGTGACCCTGGCGCGGCAAAAACCCCTGTGATGGTCACCGCGTACACGGTGAGCGGCGAGCAGTCCGTCATAGCGATCCCCATCGAGTAGCGTTCATCGCTCCCTGCACCCGATTCGGGGTTTAAGGACGTCCAACAAATAGCTGACAGCGACAAGTCCCGCCGCTCGGAAAGCATGCAAGGATTTCTCCAAGGGGGGAACGATGAACGGACGGATCTCGGCAGTATTGGTGGCGATGGGCGCAATGATTTTGTTTGCGGGCAGCGCGACCGTTGGCGCTGTCGCGCAAAGCTCGTCTAGAGAGACCAAGTTAAGCGCGGCAAATGTGCAGGACGATCGCCAGGATAGCCGGCAGGACAATGGGCAGCAGAGTGGGCAGCCGCAACACTCCGACTACCCGCGGCGCGACGATGCCCGGCGTGACGATACCGGAAGAGCCGATGACGATCGCGCGCGGACAGATGAGCGCGGATCAGATGTCCCGAAGAGGGTGAACGCGTCACGCTGCCGCCAGACACGATAATTTCGGTGCGCATCGCGGACGAAATCAGTTCCAGCAAGAACCATACCGGGGATATTTTTACCGGCATCGTGGACCCCTCAGTGTTGATTCACAATCAGGTAGTGATGCCGCACGGCACGGAAGCGCATGTGCGGATGGCTGAAGACAAGAAGGGCGGACACATACACGGCAAAGCGGAGGTTCACCCGGAGCTGGTCAGCCTGGTGGTAAATGGCCGCAGGCTAGGCGTTGAGAGCGACCCGGAAGTAAAGGGCCAAGGCGCTATGGCCGCCAAAGCCAAAGCAGCGGAGAAATCCGGCGAACACGCTGGTGGCGGTGCGACGGGCGTGGCCGGTCCGGCCGGACCTGCAGCGGGGCCGGTGATCGCCGCCTTTTCTTCGGCCAAGGTGGAAATGAAGGCCAACAGCCGGGTGGAATTTGTATTGGCGGAACCGTTCACGTTTGCGCGGCCGCCGGTGACGAATGCTCCGCAGGGTCAATAAATCGCTGATCAGCTGATCAGCTCAATAAATAAAATTCCGAATTCATTGCTCGCTGACACAGATTTTCTCGTTGGCTTGCAGCACTGGAAGTGTCTCCACTGGAACGTGGAGAAACGGTTCCGAGGTTTGAATCGTTCCGGGCTGTGACCGTTCGATCGTCGGCGCAGACTTTGGGACGGTCGGAAATTTATTTCGCGTGACGGTGGTGGGGTGCGAACGCGCGCGCCATTGGCCGATGGCGATGGAGGCTTTAAAAATTGCGCCGACTGGCAGCACGCCTCCCAACTTGTGGGCAGCGACGGCCGCCAGACCCATGGAGGCGATACATCCGCATGCGGCGCAATCGGGGTTTCCCCCGAACTGGCAGGGCGTGATTTTGGTTTGCAGATCGGCCGAGAGGGTTTGAGTTGTCAGCGCGAACACGCAATCGTCGGGGCTGTGTGGCGGCGCAGCGAACTGACGAATCACGGCTTCGGGCATATCCAGCTTCGCGAACTGTTTTCGCAGCTGGGTCATTTCTCTTATTGCCAGCGACCGCTCTTCTTTACTGAGGATTTCGGGAAGCTGGTCGCCTATTTGCGGAGTAAATAAACTGAACCACACTTTTTTGATTTCGGGCCGAGGAGTCCAGAATTTCAGGAACTCTTCGAGATAGCCGGGGCGCTTCGTCATCTGCGCGGTGATGGTGCTGTGAATGGTGATTTTTTGGCCGGCAATATTTTTTAAAATGCGCTCATAGGTTGCGGGAGCGCGGCGTTCGTCATGCTCGGGCTGCAAGCCATCGATGGATACGACGATGTTCAGGTTTTGCAGATGCGCCCAGTCGGGGGACATTTTGCGGAACGCGCTGGTGACGATCTGTACGTGGATGCCGCGCGATAGTAGCTGTGGAACGAGAGATTCCAGTTCGCGATAGCGGACCAACGGATCGCCACCGACGATAGACAGATGCAGCGGCTTTAAATCATCCACTACTTCCAAAACGCCATCGATCAGAAATTGTCCTTTGCGATCGTTCAGGTCTCGGAGGGTCTGGCCGCCGCCAAGATGTGCGTCGTCAAACGCGTAGCACCCCGGGCAGCGCAACGGGCACTCTCGGGTGATTTCGATGGAAAGCGAGGGGTGCTCACCTTTAAGAATTTTGCCCCAAGCTTGAAGAATTTGAGACGTCTGCACAGGTAATACGATGCAAAAACTTTGCCAAAAGTAACTTTGGTCAAAACAAATAGATCAAAGTCTGTGTTGATGTCTCTAAGAGTGAATCGACACCAGCCGAATCCGGTAACAGGTTTGGAATCTGTCACGCAAAAATAATGTGTTTTGGCTGCCGCGGATGAAAGAATGGTTACGCGACTACGAGGCATGCCTTCCTGTCCGGCGTTGCAACTAAAGCAAAAATCTTGGTTTGAAGATGCAGACGGATAACGATGGCGGAATTTAGAGACTGGGCCCCTAAGTCCTTCCTGGTGTTGCGACATTATTCCTGGAAGCAGTTTGCGGCGGACCTGCTCGCGGGCGTTACCGTGGGCTTGGTGGCGCTGCCGCTGGCGATGGCGTTCGCCATTGCTTCGGGGGTTCCTCCGCAGCTGGGGTTGTATTGCGCAGTGATCGCGGGATTTTTAATTTCAGCACTGGGCGGGTCCTCGACGCAAATCGGCGGCCCCACCGGGGCGTTCGTTGTGGTGGTGTTTGGCATCGTGACGCGTTATGGGGTTGAAGGGCTTTATTTATGCACGTTGATGGCGGGCGTTTTCCTGGTGATATTGGGCGCCACGGGGTTGGGCACGGCGGTTAAATTTATTCCGCGCCCGGTGGTAGTGGGATTCACCAACGGTATCGCGGTGATTATCGCCAGCACGCAGATCAAGGATTTTTTTGGATTGAAAGTTGAGCATGTTCCGGGAGAGTTTTGGGCGCGATTGGAAACTCTGGCGAGGAACTTCGAGACTATTTCTTATACCGAAACGTTGTTGGGAATCTGGGCGCTGATCGTAATTATTTTTTGTGTGCGGCGGCTGCCGAAAGTGCCCGGATACATCGTGGCGCTGGTCGTTGGCACTGCTCTGGTGTGGGTTTTTAAGCTGCCGGTGGAAACCATCGGAACCAGGTTCGGCGGAATACCTTCCGGATTGCCTACGCTGGTTATTCCAGCATTCCATTTCAGTCATTTGCGGCCGTTGATTGGGCCGGCGATTACCGTGGCGATGCTTGGCGCGATTGAATCGCTGATGTCGGCGATAGTCTCCGATCGCATGAGCGGCGACAAACACAATCCCAACGTGGAGTTGGTGGCGCAAGGCATTGCAAACATTGTGTCGCCACTGTTTGGCGGTTTGCCGGCGACAGGGGCGATTGCGCGAACGGCGACGAACATCCGCTCTGGCGCGAAGACTCCCGTAGCGGGCATGATCCACGCGCTGACGTTGCTGGCGATTCTGCTATTTGCCGCGCCAATGGCGAAATTCATACCGCTGACAGTGTTGTCGGCGATTTTATTTGTAGTGGCGTATAACATGGGCGAGTGGCGCGAGATTCCCGAGTTGTTAAAGCTTCCAAAACTGGAAGTGGGAACGTGGTTGCTTACATTTTTGTTAACGGTATTCGCGGACCTGACTGTAGCGGTGGAAGCGGGAATGATCATGGGCGCCCTGGTGTTCATCAGCAAGGTGACCAGCACAACCAAGATTACGCGTGTTACCGCTGATTACGTGGAGCATGGGCGGCAGCATGTCTTGCAAGATAAAGAAATTCCGTCGTATGTGGCAGTATTCAGGATTCATGGGCCTTTCCTATTTGGAGCCGCGGACAAAATGGAATCGGTCATCCAGAAATTGCCGGAACTTCCGCCTGTGATTATTTTGCGGCTGCGGAATATGACTGCTATCGATGCGACCGGACTGCAGGTGCTGGAGAACTTCGCCGATGCCGTTCATGCCTCGCATAAAGAGCTGTTGCTTTGTGGCGCACTCGAACAGCCCGTGCAATTGATGCAACAGGCGGAGTTTGAAGAGCATGTTGGGAAAAACAATATTTGCGGGAGTATCGCGGAAGCGTTGGAGCGGGCGCGGGAAGTTTATGAACAGATGTGCGCAAGGCTATTGGTGGAACCGGACCACGGCCAGCAAGCAGACGAGTTTGTTGAGCAGGAAGCGACAAGCACAACTTCTAGATATTAGTGTCCCGAACGATCATGGGTTGCCGCGATCACTTGGATGGCCAGAAGGGTTGCACTGCGGGGACGAAATTTACCGGGACTTCGGAGACAAAAGTTTTGAGCCAACGAGTGCACTCTTCCATTCCGGCTTGTTCGGAGGGGATGTGGCCGAGAACAATCAGGGCCTTGTTTTTCTTTTCGCTGACGGCGTCGGCGGCGTACTCCACGGTTTCCCATTCACGAGATTCGCCGGTGATTAGCAACTGTATGTCGGGATTTTCGAGCGCGCCAATTTCTCTCTGCATGCCTGCGGCTCCAGGCGAAAGCGCGATTCGGGTTATTTTCATTTGGGGATCACCGACGACGCGCATGGTGTGAAGTTCCAGGCGGGCCTTCAGTCCCGCGGCTAATTTGTCTAGGGTAGTTTCTGGAATGGTGAATAGGTATTGGTTTTGTTTGTCCTGGAAGGCTTCCCACCCGAGGGCGTGGGTCATTCCGGCTTCGATACCGTCTGGAGTGCGGCGGTGCCAGTGATCGTGAAATCTCCAGACCACCAGGTGGTGTTCCTTGATGAACGCTAATTTCTCGGCTAGCACCGGGTCGTTTTCTTTTTGTGGAATTTCTTTTAGGTCGTCGAGATGGTTATAGAACGTCGGTTCGTGGGTGATGATTAAATTTGCATTTGAAGCGGCGGCGCGTTGCAACACGTCGAAGGTGGCCATCATGGTGACCGCAATTCCAGTGACTTTGATATCGGGATCGCCGGCCTTGAAGGTGTCGACGGTTTCTTTCTGCCAAGGGACGCTTACATGTTCCTGAATACGTTGAATAACTTCGCGTGCGGTGAGCGGCCGTTCCTGGGCGGAAACAGTAGAGAACCCGTTCAGGAAAAAAGAAAGGAGCAGCGGGCAAGTAAGTCGCAGATAATTATGCATCGAAATATTCCTTAACTCGGCGTGCATTCTAACAAAGAGACTGTGCCAAGTGTGACGAGCAAAATCTGTAGCAAGGTTTGTACAGAGTTCCGCGGCGATTGGGTGTATCGCTCAGGATAGGTGCCGGTTAAAGCTTGAATAGCTCGCGGAGGCGTTTGGTCTGGGCGCGGCTCACGGGAATTTCGGTTTGTTTTTTGTCGTTCATTTTCAGCATGTAGCTGGATTTGAACCACGGCACGACTTCTTTGATGTGGTGGATGTTGACGAGGAAGGAGCGATGCGGCCGCCAGAAGGCGTCGGAGTCCAGGCTGTCATTCAATTCTTCCAGGGTGCGGTAATTTGAAGTGCCCTCCACATCGCGCGCGGTCACGGAGATCAAGCCGTCCTGGATCGAGGCGCAAATAAAATCTTCGGCGTCGACAAGCAGCAACCGCTGCTGCGATTTGACGAGTAATTTGGCGGGCGGCGAAGAATTCTGGCGGCTCGATTCCAGTTGCGTTACGAGTTGCTCGAGACGGTCGGTCGCGGAAGTTTGCGTCTCCAGCATTTTGCGGGCGCGGTTGATGGCCTTGGCGAGGCGTCCTTTGTCGAAAGGCTTCAGGACGTAGTCCACGGCGCTGACCTCGAAGGCCTGAACCGCGTATTGATCGAAGGCCGTGGCGAAGACCACGTGGGGCATTTTCATTTTGCGCTCGACCAACTTTTTCAGGACACCGAAACCGTCGAGACCGGGCATTTTTACGTCAAGAAAAACCAGATCGGGGAGATGTTCCTTGATCAAAGCGACGGCTTCGACGCCATTTTTTCCCTGACCGATGAGGTTAATTTCGGGGAAACTCTTCAGCAGGAAAGCGAGCTCATCGCGAGCCGGCTTTTCGTCATCGACGATGATGGTGTTGATGGTCATGTGGGCGAAGTTACGGCGACAAATTTAGATCTGAAACGCAGAACACGTCCCGTCATGAAGCTGCGCTAAGTATAGGCGGGGGCTGCAAGGGGTGCAATTGTGGGCGGGATGGGCCGAAATCCTTGAGAGTTCTTGGAAGATGCCCAAGCTGCATAAGTTGGGCGGTCAGTTATGATTGTCAGCGTAGAAATGGAGAAGACATGGCAAAAGTTAAGGCGCAGAAGGCACGCGTCCTGCGCAGCAAGACAATCTATCGCGGGCCGGTGTTTGGAATCCGCCGCGATGAACTGATCGAACCTGGCGGAGTGCGGACCACCCGAGAAGTGATTACCCATTCTGGCTCGGTGGTGGTGCTGCCTGTTTTGGAGGATGGGCGGGTGCTGTTGATCCGGCAGTATCGACATGCCGCGCGGGCATTTCTTTGGGAGTTGGTCGCGGGACGCATTGATGAAGGAGAGAGTCCCCGCAAGGCGGCGGCGCGCGAGTTAATCGAAGAAACCGGGTACCGAGCGAAACGCTTTCGGATTTTTCTGGACTTTTTTCCGTCGCCCGGCTTTTTGGAAGAGAAAATGTTTATTTTGTTGGCTGAAGGCTTAAGCGAAGGAATAGCACAGCCCGAGAAGGACGAGATGATTGAGAGCAAGGCGTACGATCGCAAGGAATTGGAACAAATGATTCAGAACAGAATTATCCGTGACGGCAAAACCATCGCTGGTTTGCTGTACTACATTAGGTTCCTAGCAAACAAAGATTAATAACTATTAATGTCCAATTTATTGGCTATTTAGCTTTTCGGGCACAATACATCCCAGTCTCCTCTTGACGCATCGACTCATTCTGATACACTCCGCGCAATTTATTTAATTACGTCGACGCAGGGGTGTCGACGAGGAGAAAGAAATGAAACATTTGGGTCTGAGCCAGGAGGGCGTCCTAGTGCAAGGAACAGTCAAGTGGTTTAACAATTCGAAAGGATATGGTTTTATCGGACGGGATGACGGTCCAGATGTTTTTGTGCATTATTCAGCGATCAGCGGCGAGGGCTATCGCACCTTGCAAGAGGGAGACCCGGTGGAATTTGAGATTGTGCAGGGACCGAAGGGGCCGCAGGCTGCCAACGTATCGAAAACTGGCGCGTAATTAATTTTCGCTAACATAGTTCAGGGGTTTTTTGCCACAGGTGGCGAGGCCTGGCGGCGACGCTTCCCCGTCGAAGCAGTCCGCGGACAATTTCTGGCTCACACTAGCTTTTCAACATATTCTGGAGAACGGGTTGGATTCGCGTCGCGAACCGGCCGGCGTGCGGCAATTTGCTGAATTGTTCGTAAACATCTGACGACAATATTCCCAGCGGCGTACACATGCTCCTTGATTTAAGGTTCGCGGTGGTCCCACGTTACAAGACCCACCCTCTGTGTCTTGTTAGGGGGTAATGGATTTACAATGTGGGGATGGACAACAAGACGGTGGCGCGGATTTTGCGGGAAACGGCGGAGCTACTGCAGATCGATGGCGCCATTATTGGGCGCTACCGCAGCTATGAGAAGACCGCTGAATTGATTGGCGGGATGCATGACTCCATCGAACAGATCGCGCAGGATCCTGACAAATTGACGGAATTGCCGGGAATTGGCGATCGCATGGCGGAGCACATTCTGGAAATTTTAAAGACTGGCGATTATTCGCTGCGCGCGAAATTGTTGAAGAAGTTCCCTCCTACCCTTCTGGAAGTAATTCAATTGCAATCGCTGGGACCGAAGAAGGTGGCGTTTTTGTGGTCGACTTTTCAGGCGGCGACGGTCGCGGACGTGGAGCGGCTGGCGAAAGAGGGCAAGCTGCGGGATTTGCCGAGCTTCGGTGAAAAGACGGAGCAGAATATTTTGAAGGCTGTCGAAGTGCACAAGCGCGCCACCGGAAGATTCAGAACGGACAAGGCGGAGCCTGCAGCGGCGGAAATAATTGACTACATCAATAAGCTGGGCGCCGGCATTGAATCCATCACGTCGGCGGGTTCATTGCGGCGGTGCAAAGAGACTATTGGGGACCTGGATTTTCTGCTGATTCTTGCGGACGGCCACACTTCGCAGGACAAGATCGATGTGATTGCGGAGCACATTTTGAAATATCCGCGAATCGATCAGGTTTTGGCCAAGGGCGGCAACAAGGTGAGCTTCACGCTAGACAGCGGGCTGCAGGTGGATGTGCGGCTAATCGAAAAAAATAGCTATGGCGCGGCGTTGATTTATTTTACGGGTTCAAAGGAACACAACGTGAAACTGCGCGGCCGGGCTATCGATATGGGCTACACGCTAAATGAGTATGCGATGACCACCTTGAAATCCGGGAAGCGCGTGGCGGGGCGCACAGAAGAAGAGATTTACGCCAAATTGAAGCTGGACTTTATCGCGCCGGAGCTGCGGGAAAATTGCGGAGAGATTGAAGCCGCCGCGGAACATCGCCTGCCAAAACTTGTGGAGCTGAAGGATATCAAGGGCGACTTGCAGATGCACACTACGGCGAGCGATGGGCGCCATACAATTGAGGAAATGGCGAAAGCAGCGCGGGACCTTGGACACGAATACATCGCCATAACCGACCACTCCAAATCGTTGACGATCACCAATGGGCTGGACGAGAAGCGGCTGGTCGAACATTTAAAAACTTTGCGGGATGTGAACAAGAAGAAGTTGGGGATACGGGTGTTGGCCGGGTCGGAAGTGGATATTTTGAAGGATGGGCGGCTGGATTACGCCGACGAATTTCTAGCGCAGATAGAAGTGGTGGTCTGCTCGATACACTCGTTTTTTAATCTGGAACGGGCGGCAATGACGGAACGGATGCTGGCAGCCATTGAAAATCCGTACACGCAAATCATCGCGCACCCTACTGGACGGATGATCTTGAAACGCGATGAATTGGATTACGACATGGAGAAGATTCTGGACGCGTGCGCGAAGTATGGCGTGGCGATGGAATGCAATTCATATCCAGACCGGCTGGACTTGAAAGACGTTTACCTGCGGATGTGCAAACAGCGCGGCGTTAAAGTAGTGATTTCCACGGACTCGCACAATTCGCTGCATCTTCCTTTCATTCGCCACGGCGTGGCGACCGCGCGACGCGGGTGGCTGGAGAAGTCAGACGTGATCAATACTTTGCCGGTCGAGCAGTTTTCGGCGGCGCTGCGACCGAAACCTGGGGCTGCGAAACTGAATGCACCTGCGGCAAACTCCGACAAAAAATCCGCGGCCAAGATGTAGTGAGGATTTCCATCGCGGCCTGGCCCGTTCGTTTCGTAGCATCTGCGCGGTTATTTATCGCCTTGAATGAGCCGCGCTGGCGTGGTTTCATCCGGTACCGCGTCCAACCAGTTACAGCTGCAAATTTCAAGTGGGAGGAAATATGAAAGAGGTGATCGTGGCCGTGCGGGAGGTTATGCCTTCGCGCCGGGAAGCCATTGCGTGTGCGGTTATCGCGGCAGGTGGTTTGGCGTTTTCCCCATTACGGGTGTGCGGCCGGCCCGAGGAAGAGGTTTCTCATTCCGCGGAAGCGATTCATCAAGAGCCTGTTTTTAAAGCGAGCCGCAAGCGGGTCTATGAAGCTCTGACGGAGACTCAGTTGTTCGATAAGGTCGAAAGATTCAGTGCTGATATGCGGGATGGCAAAGCACTCGGCGCGAAGCCGACGGAAATCAGCAGGCAGGTGGGCGGCACGTTTACTATTTTCGGTGGACACATCGTGGGCAGACACCTGGAGTTAGTGCCGAATGAACGGATCGTGCAAGCGTGGCGTGTAGTGGACTGGGAGCCAGGATGGTACTCGATTGCCAGATTCGAACTTGTTGAGCAAGGTTCGGGCACCAAAATTGTTTTCGACCACACTGGTTTCCCCAAGGGTTTAGGGCAGCATCTGGCGGATGGGTGGAAGGCGCACTACTGGGACACGCTGGAGAAATATTTGGTGTGAGTGAGCCGCCGTTGAGGCGTCTTGCTGACATAAGTTAATGGGAAACATCGTAGATCAACTGGCAGGCGGCGACCTTCGCTCGCTTGGGCGCGCAAACATGGTAGTAAAGGAGATTTTGCGCGATCCGAAATTGTTTCCGTTGGTTTTTGACGCGATGCTGCACGACGATCCGGTGGTGCGCATGAGGGCGGCGGACGCCATCGAGAAAGTTACGGTGAGCAGGCCCGAGTTGTTACAGGCACACAAGCGGAAGCTGCTCGGTAAAGTGGCCGCGCAGGAGCAGCAGGAAGTTCGGTGGCACGTGGCGTTACTGCTGCCGCGCTTGCGGTTAACACCGAAGGAGCGGAATCAGGCGCTGGCGATTCTGTTCGACTATCTTGAAGATAAAAGCAGCATCGTGAAAACGTTCGCGATGCAATCGCTGGCGGATTTCGCAAGGCAGGATCGGCGATTGAGCGCGCGAGTGGTGCCCATTCTGACGCATCTTACGGATACCGGCACCCCGGCGATGCGGAGCCGCGGACGCAAGCTACTGAAAGCTCTGGGTGCGGAAGCGGATCGGGATGGCTAGAAATTCGGGACCTGACTCAAATCACTTGGCGGAGGTAAACAGGACGACGTCGCTTTGGTTGTTGCCGCGAGCGTAGGCGACGGATTTACCGTCACGGGCGTAATGGAAGGCCCAGACCTGACCGGATGTGAAATGAGTTAGTTGACGGCCGGGGGCGTTGCCGAGCACGGGCAGGGACCAGATATTTGGTGTGCCGGTACGAATGTCCGACAAAGCCATCGAGCGGTTATCGGGTACCCACGCGACGGCGTTCGAAGTGTGATCAAGAGTGTCAGGGATGGTTGGCTGAGCCTCGAGCGCGCCATTCTCCGCGGAGACCACGGCGAGGAAGACCTTGCCGTCTTTTCCGGGAGTTGCGAAAGCGACATGGCGGCCATCCATGGACGGAAATGGGGGGCTGAACGCCGTGAGATCGGAAAGGCGGACGGGTGGGCCTCCAGCAAGGGGCAGTTTGAAGACAAAGCTAGAGCCGTTGCCTTGTTCCAGGTAGAAAATCCAGTTCCCTACTGTGCACATAGGAAAACTCTCACTCGGGCCGCTGGTTAATACCGAAGAAACTCCTGTCCGCAGATCAATTTTCCAGACACGATCGCCTTGGGCAGAGTTGGTGCCAAATATAACGGTGCTGCCGTCGTCGCACGCACTGGGCGAGCTGTGAAAACGATTATCGAAGCTAAGCTGGCGGGCGTTGGCGCCGTCAAAATCGGAGATGAATAAATCCCAGTTGCCGGCATGGTTGGCGGTGTAAACGATGTGATTGTCCGGGGTGATGGTGAAATCATTGGTGCCCTCGGAGCGGCCAAAAGTAATCTGGTGGCCGGCGTCGGGATTACTGGCAGGTGCAGTCCAGAGTTCACTGGTAAGGTTTCTCTGCACCGCGGCGATAGTGTGAGCGTCAGCAGAGAGAGCGACGGACAAATAATCGCTGAGGTCGTTGGAGATTCGGCGCGCAACTCCACCGGGATAAGAGAGGGTCCAGATTTGCGAGGGCACAGCGGTTTTGTCTTGCGCGGCGATAACCAGACCGCTTTCGTCCGGGAGCCAGACAAAATCATGGAGTAATCGCCAGTGCCTGCCGGGCATGGGTTCCAGAGCACCGGTCGCGACGTCGACTTTAACCAGCGTGCCGGACAGACCGTTTGGCTCGTTGGGATCGGTAACGTGCGCGACGATGAATTTGCCGCCGGGTGACCAACGCAGAATGTTGAAGTAGCCGTATTGGAAGGCGGCAGAGTGACTGGCAAGTTTGCGGGCGGCGGTGCCGTCGGTTTTGGAAACCATCAATGCGACGTCACTGGTGGAGAGGTCCAGAGAAGTGTAGGCCATGCTGGAGCCATCCGGAGAGAAGGTAATAGTGCCGTTGGAAGAGTCCAACAAGCGGCGCGGGGTGCCGCCGAGGACCGGGACTTGATACAACTTGGCGGATGCTTCGCCGTTGGCACTGATGGTGTAGTCGAGGAAATTGCCATCAGGGGTGAAAGCGATGTCGCTTATTGCCCGGTTGCTTGGCGGGATAATTTGAACGGCGCTGTTAATGGCGATCTGGCGAACCCAGAGACTGAATTGGCCGTGTTGATTGGAAACATATGCGAGGTAGCGGGCGTCCGGGGAGATGCGCGCCTGGATGACGTCTCCGGAAGAGGTAAGAATGGAGATGGATGGATTCTGAAATGCGGTGGCGGCCATTCCGGAATGGAAGGCGCCTCGCCAGTACAGTAGCGCCAGCACAACTCCGGCCAAGGCGATAACAGCGATGAGTGGTAATAGAAATTTTCTTGTTGCAGGGCTTTCAATTGCGGATGGAAGGGATGCGGTGCGGCGAGAGCTGGCGTCAATGGCGGCAGAGGCCGAGTCGGAAGCGGGAATGGCCATGCGCCCGGAGCTGGTGTCGCGCTTGAGGCGTTCAAGATCGGCGCGCATTTCAGCGGCGCTTTGGCAGCGGAGGTTGGGTTCTTTTTCCAGTGCATTGTTGATTAGCTCTTCAAGCTTGGCGGGCAAATCAGGATTTAGCCGCAGCGGCGGTGCTGGCGCGCGATTTAAAATGGCGTCGAAGATTACGCCGCTGGTATCTCCGCGAAATGGCAGGACTCCGGTGGCCATTTCGTAAAGCACAACGCCGAAGGAGAAAAGATCGGTGCGCGCGTCGAGTTCTTTGCCGCGGACTTGCTCGGGGGACATGTAGGCAACGGTGCCGACCGTGCTACCTGGGCTGGTTAAATCCTGGGGGTCCATGGTGGCCATTTGTTCGGTGGCCAGAGTGGCTAGGGTCGTGGAGGAACTGGCAGGCGATTTTACTTTTGCCAAACCAAAATCGAGAATTTTGGCGTGACCACGCTGGGTGACGAAAATATTGGCGGGCTTGATGTCGCGGTGGACGATTCCCTGCCGGTGTGCGGCGTCGAGGGCGTCGGCGATTTCTATGGCCAGCGGCAAGAGTTTGTCGATCTCTAGCGGTCGGCCGGCGATTTGATGCTTGAGAGTGACGCCGTCGAGATATTCCATTGCGATGAAGGTGTGGTCGGCGTCCTTGCCGATTTCATAAATGGTGCAGATGTTGGGATGGTTCAGCGCGGAGGCGGCACGAGCTTCGCGGCGGAAACGCTCGAGGGATTGCGGGTCCCGGGAGACATCCTCAGGGAGAAATTTCAGAGCGACGAAGCGGCCGAGTTCGGTGTCTTCGGCTTTATAGACTACACCCATGCCGCCGCCACCTAGTTTTTCAAGGATGCGATAGTGGGATAGAGTCTGGCCGATCATTTTTTGGGAATGCGAGCAGCCATGTTACGGGGGGAAGCGAAGTTCGTCAACGCGAGTTCGAGCGGATGCGAAATTGTAGGTTGTCGGATTCGAGGCGGGCCTGACGACTCCACGGAACTTATAACGGCGAGGGCTCGTATCCTAATATGGCAAGACGATATGGGTAATAAGGCGCAAACGCCAGCGGTGTAAGCGGCGACTTGGTCACGTTTCACGGAGGATTAAAAAAATGATGCGACTTTCAAATGTGGGTTATCGGGCGGCGGCCAAGCTGGCGATGGCTGGCGCAGCGCTGTTGGCTATTGCCGCAGCTACTCCGAGCGCCCGAGCTGAGGACGTTAACAAGTCGTTTACGGTGAATGGGCGCGCGATTGTGCGTGTGGAAACCAATGATGGCAGCGTGCGGGTCACGAGCGGCGATAACAAAGAGGTGCAATTTCACGTGGAGTATCAGGGTTATGAGCTGAACAGGACTTTGCGCGTGGATACCCGGCAAGACGGAGACAAGGTCGAATTAATGGCGCGCGTGAGCGGGCATTGGGGATTTTCATGGGGCGGGCATGGCAGAAACTTGCATATTGAAGTGCGGATGCCTAGATCTGGCGATTTGCAGGTTTCCAGCGGTGATGGCGCGGTAGAGGCTTCTTCGGTGGACGGGAACATTACCGTTTCTACCGGTGACGGGACGGTGAAGGCTAACGACTTGAGCGGGACTATCGATCTTCACACCGGCGACGGGAGCATCAGCGTGAATCAGCTTAAGGGCGAGATCAAGATGCGAACCGGGGATGGCAGCATTGAAGCGCATGGGCTGGATGGCAAAGTGACTGCAGATTCGGGGGACGGGCACATCAAGCTTGAGGGAAGGTTCGATGGGTTGAACATCAGGACCGGGGACGGCAGTGTTGAAGCGCGGGTGAGCAACGGTTCGCGAATGAATGCGGCTTGGAATATTCATACCGGCGACGGAAGCGTGGATATGACGCTGCCTGGCGACCTGCAGGCCAACATCGATGCGAGTACCGGCGATGGGCACATCAGTTTGGGGATGCCGGTGACGGTGGAAGGCAGCTTCAGCAATTCGCAAATACACGGGAAGATGAATGGCGGGGGGCAGCCGCTGGTGATTCATACCTCGGACGGATCGATAAGACTGAGCAAGACATGATCGCGAATCAGGGCTTAAAAAGTACCGGTACTGTAATGCAGGATTGCCGCGTCTGGGAGTCAGCAAGAAGCGGTATTCACGGAAGTTAAACTCGCCATTACCGTGACCTTGCGTGGGGTTGGCCAAGCCCACCGGGGAGACCCGATGATTGTATTCTTACTCAGTGCTTCCATCTTAACGCTCGTCGCAGTGACCTCTTTTTAGCGGAGCTCGCACCACGCAGGGCCGCCGCGCCTAAATCCCGCACAAAATGTGTATCTGGTTGTCCAAATGCTTTCACACTTGTCAAGCGTCTGGGAAATGTTGCATTGATACTATGAGACTTACGATGGAACCTCGCATGCAACCTTAATAGGCGAGGCCCTTCGATCCATGATTGTCATTGTTCTGGTGTTCGCCGTAGGCAGCTTGCTGACGGTTACTTTCGTAGGCGGTTTGAACGAAAATAAGCGTTAGTCTGCCTGGAACACCACATAGAGTTTGTCGCGGGTTAGTTAGTCTCGGATGTGAGCGGTTACCTGGCGTTAACCACATCGTTGCCCCGACTCCATCGGCCAACTATTATCACTCCATGAAGCTACATTGGGCGGACTGGAACCGAGCATGCATATCGGCTGCGGTGCTGCTTACACTTGCTTGGCTCGCCGTATTCAAAATTCGGCATGGATTTGAAGAAGGGGTTGGTTGGTACCTGTGCCTGCTACCCGGCGCGATTTTCGCCGCAGCAATTTCAGATCCTGTTCAAAAGGTCATTCCGCAAAGCAAGCCTGTTATGTTTGATACTTTGCTGATCAGCTTTAACTTCCTTTGGTACTTTGTAATAAGCTACCTGCCGCTCAAGACGTATAGATTTGTTTCGGCAACATTGAGAAAGTTCTATACCGGAAACTAGGAAATTCCACTTTTGCGGTAAACGGTTGATCAGGAGTTGTCCTGCCTAGAGCTATGGCGACCAATCTAGATAACACTCATTCCTGAAACGTCACGCACACGCCGTTGGGGTCAATCGCGCCGAATTCCTTCGTGCCCCAGGGCTTGGCTTGCAATGCACCATTCGGATGCACTTTTCCTCCGTGTTTCTGGTATTCAGCGTACATGGCCTCGATGCCTTGAACAGCGATTCGCACCATGGTCTGACTTCCGACCCTTCGCGCCAGTTCTTTATCGCTCATACCGGCTATGTGCAGATAGGCCTCGCCGCGGTTGATTCCCGCGTAGTTCGGTGGCGTGGTATCGCGAAAAGTTTCCTTGAACCCACAGATTTCAATCCACCAATTCAGGGATTCCGTCGTGTCGGCGGCAGGAAGAACCGGGATCGCGCCTTTGATGATTGGGTCCATGAGCGAAGGATAACCGAGTTCCAGGAAATCTGCAGGGTTTAGCCGAACACATGAATTGCGCGTAGCCTGAGTTACTGCCCATCTATTATCAAGTGGATTTCTTTCATTTCCTTAATCTCCGTGATCACAATCGCGTGCGTCCCTGCCCGCTCAAATACGGTCCCACTAGCCCGCACGTATTTGCCGACGAATGGCATCAGTTGCTGCCGCTGATCCGTGTCGGGCATTTTGTCGGAGATGGGGAAATACAGGAGACCATCCTTGGTCAAAATAACGAGTGGCGAACCACCCCTCACGCATTCCGTCACGCATTTGAGGCTTAAGTGAGTCGCACTTGAATCGAGGTTCTGAATGGGACAGGCAACATCCCGAACCAAACCCTCGATTGTTGCTTTCGAGGCATTAGCCCGGTCGCCAGCCATTGAAGTGCTCTGTGGAGGATGAGACGCCGCCAGGATCGAGACGATCCCGCAGCCTGCAAGCAAGCAAACACTCCAGAATCGGCTCATCGCTTCTCCTTTTCATTTGGCAAAAATATCCTGCGACGTTGCCACTCGCGGCGCTGCACCAAAGAGCATAGTAAAATGGTTCGCCATCGCGCAATTATGACTCTACTTTGCAACTGATTTCCGAACGATGCCGCATCAGCTCCTGATTAGTCGCGCACTCGGAAATCTGAAATTTCCAGATGGACGGTAAGTGGCGTTAACCGGGACTTGAGTCGAGTTTATTGCGGGACATGCGGCAAAAAAGTAGAATTCGAACACTATGCGTGTTCTTCTTTGCTGCCTGTTTGTCTTGGTGACGACCACTACTCTCGCGCCGACTTCAGAGGGTCCTCGTAGCTTGTGGTGATACTACGAGACTTACGATGGAACCTCGCGTGCAACCTTGATGGGCGAGGCCCTTCGATCCATGATTGTTATTGCACTTGTTTTTGCCATCGGCAGCTTGCTGGCGGTTACGTTTGTTGGCGGTTTGCACGAAAATAAGCGTTAAATCCCCCTGCGCTACCCCTCCGACATAGTAATCAACACTTAAACCGGCTAATCGACTTCTAAAATACATCGTGCCGCGGTTCAGAGGCTGTGTTATTACCTCTGAACTATGTGCCGTTGGCGATATTCTCTTTGCGTTGTTGCTTTGTTCTTTACCCCACTGACGGCGATATTCGCTCAAGAAACGAGTTGCATCCATCGAACACTACCGGTCACGGTAATGGACTCAAGCGGACGCGTTATACACGGACTCCTTCCGTCGGACTTCTCGGTAAGAATTCACGGACGACCTGCAACAGTGCTTTCCGTTTCTTTGGACAAACGTCCCCATCGCACAGTGGTGCTCTTGGATGCCAGCGGCAGTATGGTAGATCGTCCGTTAAAAGGAAGGCCTTGGGAACTTGCTCTCAAGATTGCTTCCGACATTGCCGAGTCTAATTCGGAGAATGCTCCCCTGGCGCTGATAATTTACTCTGACAAAGTTCACGAACAGGTTGATTTTGCCCAAGGCACTCCGGAAGTACGAACCCGTTTAAAAGCAATCAGTGCCGACCCTACTTATGTAAAAAAAAACATTAAGGGGTCGACGACCGCAACTTTCGATGCGATGCTGGCTGCCTTGCGTCTTCTAGGTGCGTCCGATTCGTCGGATTCCATCTACCTCATCTCCGATGGAGTTGACAATCAGAGTCGATTCAAATCGAAGGATGTTAGCCGTGCTCTGGGTCTGAGAAGTGTCCGAATGTACGTCAGTTTGTTCGAGTCAAGTACCGAGGGGTTTGGCAAGGTCGGGGAGGAAGCCAGCATTGAAGCAATGACCAAACTGACGATTGATTCGGGGGGGTTGATAATAGGGCCCTTGGGGAGGAATTCTCCAAACGGAACAAAGTACGACATCACAAACGATCAACACAAAGCTCTCACTGTCGCTTTAGCTAGCGTACATGGAGCGATGACAGATGATGAACTGCTGCAGATCGAACTGCCTCAGGCAATCCAGAAGTGGGAGAGGGTATCCCTTGAGCTGTCGGCGGACAAAAAGGCTCTTCATAAGTATCTTGTGATCGCATATCCGAAAGAACTTGCGCCGTGCAACGTTCTTTCACACTAACCGGCGAGAACTTGCGTTCGAAGCTTCCCAACTTCAAGCTGGGGGCGAGCTCTTATCCGCACGCCGAACGGCAAGAAGCGTTAAATCGTCGGTTTGCTTCAAACCCTCCGCAAAGCTCAGCAGATCCCCAATACATTCAGAGATTAGGCCAGCAGCCTCTATCCCTGCGTGGCGCGCCGCCAGCATGCGGATTCGATGGAGACCATACTCTGCACCTGCGCGATTCCGTGCCTCGGTTAAACCGTCCGTATATAGGAATAGAGAGTCACCGTGCACCAGTGTGAGCCGATGGACTGGGAAGCGGGCGTCACAGAACATTCCCAGAGGTACTCCCGTGGAATCTTTTGGCGTTGCTTCGTCGCAATGTATGTGAAGCACGGGTAGGTGCCCCGCGCTGACAAACTCCACCAAACCATCGTGGGCAGCTCGCCCCACTACGAGAGTCGCGAATTGTCCTGCGAGGGTGCTCTCGCAGAAAATACGATTAGCATCCTGGACCATGCGATCAAGCGGGAGACAGGCTTCGGCGAGGGTGCGAAACGTTGCACGGAGGTGGCTCATGAGCATCGACGCGGCAACACCCTTGCCGGAAACATCCCCAAGCATAAACAGCAGGCCAGCGTCTGTTTCGAAAAGATCGCAGTAATCGCCGCTCACCATGCCGGCGGGTTGATAATGGTAGCGCACGTCCCAGCCAACTGGCGCCAGGCCGGGTTTCGGCAAGAGAAGGCGCTGGATGCGGGCAGCCAGGGAAAGATCAGCCTCCAAGGCACGCTGTTCTGCGCTCGAAAGATGGTCCAGACAGAAGCGCACCAACGGATCGGCCAGCAAGCGCTCCGCTTCAATGCTGCTGTGGCAGGTCTCGCAGAGCCCGAATGTTCCCTGGTCGAAACGGCTCAGAGCAGTGTCCACAGCCTTTAACAATTCAGAAAGAGAAGCATCGGCGGCTGGCGAATGCAACGCCTCGTGCAGGCGCTCGCGGCGTTGTTCCAGCTCGGTACGCAAGTACGTTTGCTCGGCAGTGGCCATAATACCTCCTGCCATAGCTTCCTGTTTTCCGGCTGAGCTTTCCATCCGATTTCCTTCGTTGAATGAGAAACACCGCATTGGCTTAACGGCCGCAATATCGGATACACGCTTCTGATTCGCCACAGGAGCGTGAAAAGAGCAAGCGGTCTTGCCAAGCCGCCGCGAATTTGCATTTGATGCTGCAAACGTGTAAGGCGGTACAGGAATTTTGTTCCAACCGGGCTCACCGATCAGCGATTTTCCTGAGACCTTAATTTGATGGGGGTAAGTTGAATAACTGTCGGAAAGTAAGGTGCGTAAAGGAAATAAGGATTATTGACGCAGAGCGGCGCGAGTTTCGGCTATTTTTTTTCTGTCACTGTTTCAAGTAACGGAGCGCAACACATCCTGATCGGAAAGTCTTGGACTCAACAAGTTTTAATTGTAATCTCTCCGGCAGGCTAACACCTTCTAACAACCGCCTCCCTTCTCCTGCAACGATTGGCTGAACGACAAAACGATATTCATCAACTAGGCCAAGCTCTATCAGTTGTGAAGGAATGCTCACACCGCCGACTAAAATATTTTTGCCCTGCTCGTGTTTTAGTTTAACTATTTCGTCTTGAAGGTTCGTACGAACAATTTTCGTATTTTTATCTTCAGCGCTCTCTAATGATTGCGAAAAAACAATTTTGTTGATGGAGACAAATGTTTTCGCAAATTCGCGCGATGCTTTTGTCTCAGAAGGATTTTGTTCGACATCCGGCCAATACGGAACCATCAATTGATAGGTTTTGCGCCCAAAGACCTGTAGGTCCACATCTCGGAAAAGGTGCGTATGATATTCGAGTAGTTCTTCATCAGCAATCACTTTGGTGTGGTCGCAGCAGCCATCTAGGGTAATGTTGATTGCGAAGATCAGATTTCTCATTTTCGCCTCGGATTGAGCAGCATGGTCTTCTAACATAAAACCAATAACTTTGACCCGCGCGTCATTGCAACATAAAAATTAGGTGCATCAACTGGAAAAGGCCGTCCCCGATGTTGATGGCTTTCGTTGGCCGCGAACAGTCTGTGCTTTGCTGATTTGGCACCCACTTGTCCGCGTTTACGAGGCTCTTGTGCGAAGGACCTCCTAAATTGTTCGACGGACTGTCTTCCCTAGCGCTATGATCAGCACGATCATTTCGAGGCCATTCGGTGACGCGATGTTGAATCCCAGAGGCAAAGGGACGCACCGTTTGCGGAGACTCTGGCTGCCGCTGTTGGCAATCTCGTTCCTGACTCCAACCCAAGGAAAAGAAGTTGGGGAAGGAGTGATCCAAGGTGTGGTTCTTGGTGAAGGCGGGCAGCCAGTTCGCGGTGCCAAGGTACATGCCGAGTTGAATGGCGCAGCAATGGCCAAGAAAATTCGCAACGTCGAAACGGACGAAAGCGGCTTCTTCCTCATCGACCGATTGGACTTTGGCAAATACTACGTTGGCGCGAAAAAGGAGGAGGAAGGACACGGGAACAGTGATTCTTCCTTCTTCAACGACAATCCTCTCCCAATGGCTCAGATTACTGCTCAACACAGGTCTGCGGATGTGGTCGTGAACCTGGGACCGAAAGCAGGAATTTTGACGGGTACAGTCAGCGATGCCCTAACGGGAAACCCATTCCGGCCGGTTTCGATTTAGCACAGGTGAAAGATCGCACCAGGTGGATGCGAACGTCAGCAGCGCCAAATTTTCGGGTGTTGATTCCGTGCTCGAAAGAAATAGAAGTGAAAGTTTCTGCACCGGGGTATGAGGTTTGGGTTTATCCCGACCCTACTACTCCATCTCAAGTTTTGCGTATGGACCCCGGTTCCGAAATGCATCTGGACATAAAGCTGAAACCGGCGCACGACCCGAGCCTTCCCCTTTCCAAATTCTTGATTCCAGAGGGGTACGTTGGCTGGTTGCGCGTGGAGTACGACGTTGAATGCTTTCCTCCAATCCCAGTCGACGATGGAGTGAGGATTTTTCGATTTACTGGCGCCAACGTGTTGGTGACTTCTTCTCCGATGCCTGAGGACGCAACCGAACGGAAGTACTTTTACTACACGGCAGATGCTTCAGACCGAGATTTGGCGGCGGACTTTGGAAGCGGGAATGGGATGATTTGGCAAGAACATCCCGGCTCTCGTGGTGGCAAGATGAGCATGTTTATATTTTTCGTTGGCACTGAGGAACAATCCAAGATGCGACCGCTGCCCGGATTTCCTTCTCCTGCCTGTCCGCAAAAGTAGCTCTCACCGCTGATACTGGTTCCAAATACCTGATTAGTCGTGCGCAATCGGAAATTGACGACCATTCTATAGCTGGGCGTGTTGCGTTCCCTGCTGTGCTGGGATATTACTGTGCGGATGAAAAACTCAAAATTGTGGTTGGCGGGGACGCTTTTGCAGGTTGTGTGTGTTTACGCGCTGACTATCGTGTGGCCTGTGCTTGCAGTTGCGCAGACGAGTGGGACTGTTTCAGGCGCTGCTTCAGGCACAGCTTCAGGTAATTCGTCCGGTGCTTCGTCGGGGGATTCGGGGTGGGCGAGTTATGGGCACGATGCTGGCGGGACTCGCTACTCGGCTGGGGCGCAAATTACTCGGGATAACGTAGCGCAGTTGAAGGTGGCTTGGACTTATCGCACCGGGGCGTTGGATGGAATCGAGGATGATCTGAAGCGGAATGCGGCCTTCGAGGCGACGCCTATTCTGGTGGATGGGCGGCTGTATTTGTCGACTCCGTTTGATCATGTGATCGCGCTGGAGCCGGAAACGGGGAAGAAGATTTGGGAGTATGACCCGAAGCTGAATACTCATGGATTTTCAGAGACGACTTCTCGAGGAGTTTCGGCGTGGAGGGATTCGGCGGCGAAGGCTGGGCAGCCATGCCGGTTGCGGATATTTATTGGGACGCTGGATGCGCGATTGATCGCCGTGGATGGCGAGACCGGGAAGCCTTGTGGCGATTTCGGCGCGAATGGGCAGATTGATTTAACTAAAGATGTGAATTTGCGAGATGCGGGGCAATACCAGGTGACTTCCGCTCCGGCGATTGCTGGGGATTTAGTGATCACCGGATCGTCGATTGGCGATAATCGGGCAGTGGAGTTGGAGCGCGGGATCGTGCGGGCGTTTGATGTGCGCAGCGGGAAACAGCGCTGGTCGTGGGACCCGATTCCGTGGGCGTCGAAGAGTTCGCCGCGAACTGGTGCGGGGAATGCGTGGTCGACGCTTTCCGTGGATGCGGAGCATGATCTGGTTTTTATTCCCACGGGAAGCGCGAGCCCGGATTATTTCGGCGGTTTTCGGCGCGGGGATAATAAATGGGCGAACTCGGTGGTGGCGTTGCATGCGTCAAGCGGCGAATTTGTGTGGGGCTTTCAGGTGGTACACCACGATTTGTGGGATTACGACGTAGCTTCGCAGCCGACTTTATTTTCGTGGCGCGATGGGACGCCGGCGGTTGCGGTTACGACCAAGATGGGGCGAGTGTTTGTGCTGAATCGATTGACTGGGGCGCCGCTGCTGCCGGTGGAGGAACGGCCGGCGCCGAAGAGCGATATTCCGGGCGAAGATGCTTCGCCGACGCAACCAGCTTCGACGATATCGATGGTGCCGGAAAAATTGAGTCCCGAGTATGCCTGGGGCAGAACGCCGGAAGAAAAGGAGGCGTGCGCGGACAAGATACGAGCGGCGCGGTCGGAAGGGATTTTTACTCCGCCCAGCGTGAAGGGCTCGATTGTGTTTCCGGGGAGCGTCGGCGGGGTGAATTGGGGCAGCGCCGCTTACGATCCGCAGCGACACTTGCTGGTGATGGACACGAATCGGCTGGCGATTTTTGTAAGGCTGATCCCTCGAGAAAAGTACGATGAGGACTTCAAAGCGTCGACTACTAACGACCGTTTGCATGGTGAGTGGGGCCGGCAAGCGGGGACGCCGTACGCGATGTTTCGCACGCCTTTGATCGGGCCGGGCGAGACTTTAACTTTGTGCAGCCCACCGCCGTGGGGAACAGTGGCTGCGGTGGATTTATTTGCGGGGAAAAAGGCGTGGGACGTGCCGCTGGGAAGTTTTGTACCGGGAATGAATACTGGCACGGTGACCCTGGGCGGACCGATTGCGACCGCTGGGGGCGTGGTGTTTTCGGCGGCGACGATGGACGACGCCATTCGGGCATTTGATGCGGACAGTGGCAAGGAAATATGGAAGTACGACTTGCCGGCTGGCGGGCAGGCGACACCGATGACTTACACCTTGAATGGCAAACAATACCTGGTGATTGCCGCGGGGGGACACGGGAAGCTGGGAACGAAGCAGGGAGATTACGTGCTGGCGTTCACGCTGCCGTAAATTCTTAGGATAGCTGACTACTTCTTGCAAATCGAAAGGCTCAGAGTGCGCGGCCCGCGGCTGCGCCGCTGGCCCAGGCCCATTGAAAATTGAAGCCGCCCAGATGGCCGGTGACGTCGACTACTTCTCCGATAAAAAATAGGCCGCGAACTTTGCGGGACTCCATCGTTTTACTGGATAGCTCATCGGTGTCTACGCCGCCCAGGGTGACTTCGGCTTTGTCGAACCCTTCGGTGCCTGCGGGAGTGATGGTCCACTGATGCAGTTTTTTTTCGAGGCGAGCCAAGTCTTCGTTGGTCCAGCGCGACGGGAGATGAGCGTCGAGCCAGCGGGTTGCGAAGCGATTGGGCAGCGCGAATTGGAGTGCGGCGCGTGCAGTGGCGAGGTTTCTTGTTGAGGATTCACGGAGGGACGCAAAGACTTCGTGGTCCGGGGCGAGGTCGATGCGCAGCGGTTCGCCATTGTTCCAGTAAGAGGAGATCTGGAGAATAGCGGGTCCGCTTAGACCTTGATGGGTGATGAGCATGGCTTCGCGAAAAGTGTGGTGGTCGGTAGAGGCGATTACTTCGGTGGAGACGCCGGCTAAATCGCAATAGGTGGAGCGATCGGCGGTTTCAAGTAGGAGTGGCGTAAGAGCCGGGCGCGTTTCGTGAATTTTTATTCCGAACTGGCGGGCGATTTGATAGCCGAAATCGGTGCCGCCCATTTTAGGGATGGTTAAGCCGCCGGTGGCAACGACAAGGGCGGGCGCTGAAAATTCTGCGGCGGCGGCGTGCAGGGTAAATTCCGTGGAGTGACGCACTTCCTGGATTGCGGTGTCGAGGAAAATGTCGACGTTGGCGGCGCGGCATTCGGCTTCGAGCATATCGGTGATGTCGCGGGCGGCGCGGTCGCAGAAAAGCTGGCCCAGAGTTTTTTCGTGGTACGGAATGGAATGGCTTTCAACTAACGCAATGAAATCGGCGGGTGTGTAGCGAGCGAGTGCTGATTTTGCGAAGTGAGGGTTCGCGGAGATGAAGTTCTTGGGGCGGCAATGAAGATTGGTGAAGTTGCAGCGGCCGCCGCCGGAGATGAGGATTTTTTTGCCGACGCGCGCGGCACGCTCGAGAACGGCAACGCGTCGACCACGCTTCCCTGCTTCGATGGCGCACATCAGGCCTGCGGCACCGGCGCCGAGAATTACGGCATCATAGTTGTGAGCCATTTTAGAATTGGGCGAACGACCTTTTTAGTGTTTCCGTGCGCTCGCACCGTAGCAGGGTAAACTAAGTACTGGAGCGACCGCAGGAATTTGCCACCGATTATCAGCGCACAAGGATTATCCAAGAAATACGGCAGCACGCCATTGTTTCGAGACATTTCGTTCACGGTTTCGAGTGGCGACTGCATTGGAGTAATCGGGCCGAACGGTTCGGGCAAGTCCACGCTGCTGGAGATTCTGGCTGGACGCGTGAAGCCCGACACCGGAGACGTCGCGGTACGCAAGGGGACGCGGCTGAGTTGCGTGTCGCAGATTTCTGATTTCGCGGCTGCAGACACGGTGTTGAGCGTGGTGGAACGATCTTTACAGAACGCCGGTGTCCCGCAGTCGGAGCGCGCCGGGCGGATTGCGGAAACTTTGGGCCGCGTAGGATTTACGGATCGCGAGGTGCTGGCGACGACGCTTTCGGGTGGATGGCGAAAACGTTTGGCGATCGCGGAATCGCTGGTGCAGCACCCGGATGTGCTGCTGCTGGACGAGCCGACGAACCATCTGGACCTTGCGGGAATTGCGTGGCTGGAGGGTTTGCTGCGGAATGCGCCGTTTGCTTGCGTGGTAGTGAGCCACGACCGATATTTCCTGGAAAATGTGGCCAGTGAAGTGGTGGAACTGAATCGCCTGTACGCTGACGGGTTACTGCGGGTCTCGGGAAACTACAGTACATTTTTAGAGGCCAAGGAGTTGTACCTGCACGCGCAGCGCAAAGAGCAGGCCGCGCTGGCAAATCGCGTGCATACGGAAATCGAATGGTTGCGTCGCGGACCGAAGGCACGCACGACAAAATCAAAAGCACGGATAGATAAGGCGCACGAACTGATTGGTGATCTCGCGGATATGAATGCGAGAACGCGAAGCACTAGCGCGCGAATCGATTTTTCGGCGACCAACCGCCAGACCAAGCAGCTGATCACGCTGGATGGGGTGACTTGCCAAGTAGGCGGGCGGACTTTATTCAGGGATTTGAATTTCGCGGTGACCGCGGGCATGCGCGTGGGGCTGGTGGGACCGAATGGCAGCGGCAAAACCACGCTGCTGCGATTACTGCGCGGGGAGATGGCCCCGACGAGCGGCAGAATTCAACGCGCCGAGCCATTGCGCATGGTGTATTTTGACCAGAGCAGGCAGCTCGACCCCGATTTAACGCTGCGACGAGCGCTGGCCCCGGACAGCGACGCGGTAATTTATCAAGGCAGCGTGATCCATGTGGCGGCGTGGGCGGCGCGATTTTTGTTTGACCCCGAAGATCTGAATCAACGTGTTGGTAAATTGTCGGGCGGAGAGCGCGCTCGCGTTTTGATCGCGCAATTGATGCTGCAAGAGGCGGATGTGCTGCTGCTGGATGAACCGACCAACGATCTGGATATCCCGACGCTGGAGATATTGGAAGAAAGTTTGCTGGAATTCAAAGGGGCGTTGCTGCTGGTGACGCACGACCGCTATTTGCTGGATCGGGTGTCCACGATTGTGCTGGGCCTAGATGGACGCGGAGGCGCGGAACGATTCGCGGATTATTCGCAGTGGGATGCGTGGCAGCGCAAACACACTTCGTCGCGAGGCACAGCGCTAAGCAAGGGGTCCCGCAAAGGGCCCGGTGGCAGCAGGCCGCAGGGTTCGAACGGGCGCTCGAATGTTAATGCACAAGCGGTGGCAGCGACCGCAACGAAGCGGAAACTTTCTTACCAGGAGGAGCGGGAATTTGCCAACATCGAAGATAATCTGGTTCAAGCGGAGGCCGAGCTATCGGCGGCGCGCGGCGAGCTGGCCGATCCAGAGTTGGCAAGTGACGTGCAGCGACTAATGGAAGCCTGCAAGCGGATGGAAGAAGCACAAAACAAAGTGGAACAACTTTATGCACGCTGGGCTGAATTGTCGGAGAAAAAGGAATGAGCCACGAAGCGAAGGCATAATCGCGATTGGCTAAAGAAACTATGTCTGAGCGTGAGCACACCCCCCGAGGCCTGCTGGTCATCGCGGCATTTAAACTTCTAAAAGGCCTGGCACTGCTGGCGGTGGGTATCGGCGCGCACACGCTGATCAATAAAGATGCTGCGGCTATCCTGGAGCACTGGGTAAATGTGTTTCGAGTCGATCCCAACAACCATTATCTGCATGCCCTGCTGGAACGAATTGCGGACCTGAACCCACACCGGCTGATGGAAGTGAGCTTTGGCACGTTCTTTTATGCGGCGCTGCTGCTGACGGAAGGCGTGGGGCTGGCGATGGACAAACGGTGGGCCGAATATTTCACGATAATCACGACCTCGTCGTTCATTCCTCTGGAGATATATCAGATTTTTCATCATACCAACGTCACGAAAATAGTGGTGCTGCTGATTAACATTGCGGTGGTTTGGTACCTCGCGCTCGAGCTGCGGCGTCATAGAGAGCCGCAACGGCAATTAGCTTTTTCAAAATGAGGCGATTCTGGATGCCCGTGCAGTCTGCGTCGCCGACATCGAAACATTAGTTCGTCCCACTACCTCTCGCTTCCCTTAGATTGAAAATACAGGGACATACCGATGTATTGAAGTGTGTCCGTACAGCGATGATAGAGATTGCCCGACGGGGGAAAGATGGCCAGGATTCTAATCGCCGACGATCACGCGATGATGCGGAAAGGTTTGCGCACCGCCATCGAGCCGCACCCCGGCTGGGAAGTTTGTGGCGAGGCCACGACCGGGCTTGAAGCGTTTGAACAAGCCAAATTATTAAAGCCTGATCTGGTGATCCTGGACGTTTCCATGCCTATTCTCAATGGTTTGGAAGTGGCTCATCGAATTTCCTTGAGCATGCCTGAAGTGAAAATACTTTTGTTTACGATGCACAATTCACCGCAATTTGCGAAAGATGTCAGCAAGAGCGGCGCTCATGGCTATGTCTGCAAGGCCAGCGGCGAAGAGTTGCTGACCCAGGCGATGGAAACAGTTTTAGAGGGTGAAAACTTTTTTGATAACGATGGACTGCGAGCCAAATCGCTAGCCAATGGCATGTAAGGAGGCGGGATCCAAATGCCGTCATCCAAAGATGCCAAGAAAAATAATTCGACAAACCGGTTGAGCAGCGGAATTGAAGAACTGGACCATATCCTCGGCGGCGGATTTCCAGCCAAACGCCTTTTCCTGATAGAAGGCGCACCGGGTTCCGGCAAAACCACACTGGCGCTGCAATTCCTTCTGGCCGGGGTGAAGAATTCCGAAAAAGGGTTTTACGTCACGTTCTCGGAATCTGAGGATGAGATTCGCGCGGTCGCCGAGTCGCACGGCTGGACGCTGGATGGAATTCACCTGCAAGAACTGAGCACGCTGGGCGACCGCTTGAAAAATGAAGAGCAATACACTGTTTTTCAGCCCGCGGACGTGGAGTTAAGCGAAACGGTACAACGGGTGATGGAGGACGTGCGCCGGTTAAAGCCTCAGCGGGTGGTGATTGATTCCCTTTCTGAAATTCGTCTGGTGGCGCGCGATCCGTTGCGTTACCGCCGACAGATTCTGGCGTTGAAGGAAATACTGTCGGAGTGTGACTGCACGGTTTTTTTTCTGGAAGACTATGCGGTTGAGAACCCCGACCTGCTGTTGCAAAGCATTGCGCACGGCGTGGTGCTGCTGGAGAAAGCCCAGTCAGAGTACGGTTCGGTGAAGCGCACGCTGCAAGTAACCAAATTGCGCGCCGGTCCATCGCTGGAGGGCAGCCACGATTTTGCGATTCGACGCGGGGGCTTGCAAGTTTTCAGAAGGCTGATGGCCAGCGATTCGTTAAATGGCGTGCGACCGAAAGATGCAAACGGGATTCTCAAAACAAATAATGACGAACTGGACCGCTTGATCGGCGGCGGAGTGCGCTGGGGGACCGGGTTAGTTTTGGTTGGCCCGGCGGGAACGGGAAAGTCCACGGTCGGAATCCAGATTGTTTCGGCTGCGGCGCGGCAGGGATATAAAAGTTGCGCGTTCCTGTTCGACGAAGCCAAGGCCACGTATCTAAAGCGCGCGAAAAATGTGGACCTGGACCTAGCTAGTCACATACAAGACGGGGCCATTGAAATTCATCAGGTTGATCCTAACGAGCAGTCGCCAGGAGAGTTCGCCTACCGGGTTCGCAGAAAAGTGGAAGACGACGGTGTCCGAGTACTGGTGATCGACAGTATTAATGGCTATTTCACGGCGATGACCAGCGAGCGCTTTCTGCTTGCGCAACTCCATGAGTTGTTGGCGTACCTGAACGCGCATGGTGTGCTGACCATCATGACCACGGGGCAGCACGGGATGTTGAACACCGCGGACACCACGTCATTTGAACTTACTTACCTCGCCGACCTGGTGATTTATTTGCGGTATTTCGAAGCGGGCGGCAGGGTGCGCAAAGCGATATCGGTAATCAAGAATCGCTTGTCAGCACACGAAACAAGCATTCGCGAATTTGAGATTACTGATAAAGGGCTTCAAATCGGCACACCCTTACGACAATTCGAGGGCATCTTGTCGGGGATTCCCAGATTCCTGGGAGAAGCGGAAGACCTGTTAAATTCCGCGCCAGAGTCCGGCTCCAAAGGCGCTACTGCAGGGTAGACGGACCGATGCAAACTGGAAACCTACTCATATGCGCGCCCACCGGAAGAGACGGTCCGCTGTTGCAGCGGTACCTGCTCAAAGATCAGATACACAGTGTTTGCTATGAATCGATTGAGCGGCTGGCTGAAGCGCTGGATGACAGCGTGCAAGCAATAATCATCGCGGAAGAAGCGCTGGTACCGCGCGGCGTCGAACGATTGTTCGCGTTTCTGAAGAATCAACGGCCGTGGTCGGATGTAACAGTAATTTTGCTGACGAGTGGTAGCGAAGAAAGCTCGCAACTGGGCTCGGGATTGGTGCATCTGTTCGGGATTCACGGGAACGTAAATATGCTGGAGCGCCCTGTTCGGGTGCCGACGCTGATCAGCGCGGTGCGTTCCGCCATGCGCGCGAGAGGGCGCCAATATGAGGTGCGCGATTTGCTCAAACAGCGCGAGCAAAATGAGCAGGTGTTGCAGGAAGCCCGCGAGGAACTGGAGCGCCGGGTATTGCAGCGCACCCTGGAACTTACAAAAGCGAATTCGGATTTGCGACGCGAAGTAAGCGAGCGGTTAAACGCGGAAAATGCGCTTCGCCAACTGAGCCAGAATATCGTGCGATTGCAGGACGAAGAACGGCGCAGAATCGCGCGAGAGTTGCACGACAGCGCGGGGCAATACTTGAGCGCGGTGACACTCACACTGGGTCAACTGGCGCGGCGGTTGTCGGGGTCCAACGACAGGAATAAGGAGTTGGTGCAGGAATCGCTCAACCTGGTGGGCGATTGCATCAAAGAGGTGCGCACCATGTCGTACTTGCTGCACCCGCCGGTGCTGGATGATTTCGGTTTGGTTTCGGCATTGCGGTGGTACGTGGAAGGATTTTCGCAACGCAGCGGAATTAATGTGCGGCTGGATTTGGCGGAGGAGTTTCCGCGTTTCAATCGCGAACTGGAGACGACCTTATTTCGCATTGTGCAGGAGGGTTTGACCAATGTGCATCGGCATTCCGGCGGGCAAAAAGCTTGCGTGGAGTTGAAGATTCATGAGCGCCAGATTAATACGACGATTACCGATGACGGGCACGGAATGACGCAGGAAATATTGAGCGAAGTGGGTAAGGGGCAAGGCGGCGTTGGGCTGATGGGAATGTACGAGCGGGTGAAGAAGTTGGGCGGCACGATTCAGATTGTTTCGACCAGGCTGGGGACAACCATTAAGGCGCAACTGCCATTCATGGAGATGCGCGAGTCGACTGCAGCAGCGGCTTTGTCTTAGTGAGCCTTCAGCTAGATTCGTCCTTTCAGCAAAAATGTAAAGTCTATCCTCGTAGAATGCTCCATTGCGCATTACGCAAACTAATCGTCCTAGATTGAATGCCGCGCTGCCGCTCGCGCTAAAATCAGGGTATGCAACGCAAGGTTTTCTGGATCAGCTTTTCGGTCATCGGAACGATAGCGGACTTGGCTTTACCGCTATGGTGGGCGCTGGCCGCCACGGTGCCAATTGGCTGTCTTTGCTGGTGGATTGCGTACCGCAGCGACTGGTTTTAGTCCTTCGATTCCCTGCCAGTGGCGCTCCCGGAAATTTGAAAAATCCACTTCTTCGATCGATGCATTAATCAGCAATGTGGATTACGTCCGTGTGGTCCGTGAGCAAACCGAAGAACTGAGCCCTTTGGTACGAGATAGCGACGATCGTCAACCTCGCATGCTATTGACTACCCCGTCGTGGTCAACCTACGTCGTTGCGTAGTCCCAAACATCGGGCGGCAGCTTATCCTTGAGCGATGCATACATGGCGTCGCGGAACAGTTTCAGAGCCGGATACGGCCGGAGGGCAATAGTGCGCTCCACAATCAGCCCCTGCTCGTTGTCCACGATGACCTCCAAGCTCTCGAACTTGTGGCCATCCATGGTCCCGACCCAGCGCAAGAAGGTGGTGCGCTCATCGAGCTTAAACTCGGCTGTATAGGTACCGGCACCACGCGTAGCGCTCGACTGAGCGAAAATCGCCGTGATGACTTCACGCCCCTGGATCGGCCGTACCAGGATCGGGCTGTTGAATACGATGTTTTCGGCAAGCAACTCGCTCACCTGGGCGGGTGTAGGGTGACCGGATTCCCGTAGTTTGCGTAAAGGATGCATTGTGATTCCTCCTATGCGGTGTCATTTGCTGTTGAAATCGAGCAAAGGCTTACCCTCGGGGCCCATTGACTCGGCATCTTTAGGAACCAGCCCTCGACCGCAGTTCGCTGTATAGAGTAGCCGCGGGGTAGGTAGCGGCATTTCGAGGGTGGGTGAGGAGTCTCCACCTTAAGTATTGTAGTTGAAGCCACGACTGGCCGGCCATGAGGCCCGCTTTCTGGTCAAATGATGGATCACGTTCGATACTGGCTCGGCGTTCTTGCGCTCCTAGTTTACGCTCCGGGGCTCCTCTTTTGGTTTGTCATCCACCCCTGGGCTCGTTCGTGGAGGAAGATCGGCCCGCCTCGAACCTACCTCATCTAAAGAGGCGTTCGAAGGGCTTGAGCTGGGTGAAGGGAAACTTTCACGCCCAGTTCTGAGAGGGCCGGGCGGCCGCAAGGCCGCCGGGCTACTCGGTACCAATTGGATCCTGATCGGGGTTAGCGTACTCTTCTACGGCACGTTTGCTTGGCTTGGATCCAAGCACGCCCGGCATATAAGCCATTTGAGCTTCGCCAGGCGGATGGGTGTCCCAGAGTTGTCATGCGCCGACGGGCGGCAGACATTAGTGCGAGAGGGAATCTATCGAGTTGTGCGTCACCCGGTGTACCTGACGGCGGCCGTCGCGGGAATGGCCTTCGCCCTCGTGGTCAACTACCTCGGGGTTTACATCCTGTTCGTTTCGGCGTTTCCCTTGCTGTACCTCATCACTGTGCTGGAAGAGCATGAACTCATTGACCGGTTCGGAGAGGCATATCGGCGGTATCAGCGGGAAGTCCCCCGACTGAATCCCCGCTGGCAAAAGACCAGCTAAGGAAGTTGGGTCATGGCTCGAAACCTCCTTCTTTCGATGGTGCGGCATACACCGCGAGCGGAGTCTAGGTCTTCAAACCTATGCGCCGAAGAAGGCCTTGGAATCGCGGATCAGAACGCAGGCTGTCAAGCACAAAGTCGGTTTGTAAAAACAAGGTAAGGTCTAAAGACTTCCCGGAGCAAGCTTTCTCGAGAAACTCGAGAGCCTTGTCGTTTTCGCCGAGGAGGGCGTGTACGGTTGCCATCGTGTATGGCGAGGCGGATGTTTCTTTGTGTTGCAAATCGCGAAGAATCTTCCCGGCTTCGGTTTTTTTGCCTGATGCTGAATCGGCATGCGCCAGTGCGACGGCGGCGAGATCAAAACCGGATGAGATCTCAATTGCCTTTTTGTACTCAGGGATCGCTTGCTGAAGATCGCCCACACCTACGAAGGGCTTTTTAAGCTAGGCGTTGGTGCCGCCGTCTACGGTGAGGTTGGCGCCGGTGATATACGATGACTCGGGGCTGGCGACGAAGGATACCAACGCCGCAACCTCGTCAGGACTGCCGTAGCGGTCCAGCGCGGTTGCGGCCTTTTGCGGTGCCGCCCAGTCGCCGGCGGCGGGATTTAAATCCGTGTCGATGGGACCCGGTTGAATGTTGTTCACGGTGATGCCGCGTTTCCCAACCTCTCTGGACAAGCCCTGAGTAAACATCTTGACAGCTCCTTTGGTGGCGGAGTAGGGCACTAAGCCGGGGGTCATCATACGCTCGCCGACGCACGAGCCGATCATGATGATGCGGCCTCCGGTCTTCATGTGCTTCAGCGCGGCTTGAGTGGCGACCATTACGCCGCGGACATTGATGTTAAACATGCGATCGAGATCCTCCAGGGTGGTCTCCTCGAAGGTCTTTGGGATGGCTGTGCCGGCGTTGTTGACGAGCACGTCGATCCCGCCGAATGCGGATACGGTCTTCTGAACTGCGGCCTTAACGGCGTCGGCATTGGCGGAGTCCGCTTGAATGGCTAGGGCTTTTCCGCCGCCAGCTTCAATTGATTTCACGACCGAGGAAGCCGCTCTTGCATCTTTTGCGTAGGTGATCGCCACAGTCGCTCCATCCGCGGCCAGGCGTTTGGCAATCGCGGCACCAATACCCCGCGAGCCACCGGTGACGAGTGCAACTTTTTTGGTTAGCTTGGACATGGAGCCTCCGTTCATTTTCTGGGATTGCATCAACGAACTCGCGCAGCTAACGCCTGCGTCGATCGCTGTCTGAAATTCAGAGATCGCGATACAAGTATGGCGTTTGATGTATGCGGAGCAGAAAGCGGTACACGGTTGTTCACGCACGCGGCGACGGCGACAACGACAACCGTAGAAACGCAAGTTCCCTCGGGAACAAATGGGCCCGCGCTCCACTCATTCCTATTGAAATTTGCAAATCGGGGGCGGTTCGCTCATCATTACTGGTTTGCTTGAGGTATTGAGGCGCTTCTGTGGCATCGATTCGTCAATGACGTCAATTTATGATGCGCTTGTGCGCGATTGCCTCCGGGCAAACGACAATTTAAAAGGAGAGGCATGAAGAAGCCTGGGAAAATCGCTCCAGCCAAGGGGAAACTCGGTGTGTTGCTGCCGGGAATGGGCGCGGTGAGCACTACATTTATGGCCGGAGTGGAGCTGGTACGCAAAGGTGAATCGAACCCGGTGGGTTCGCTCACGCAACTGGGGACTATTCGGCTGGGCAAGCGCACGGAAGGACGCACGCCAGCGATCAAATCGTTTGTGCCGCTCAGCGAGTTGAACGACTTGGTGTTCGCGGGATGGGACATTTTCAACGACAACGCTTACGAATCGGCAGCGAACGCGGGCGTATTGAATCTGCAGGACCTGGCGAAGGTGAAAACGTTTCTTTCCACCATTAAGCCCATGAAGGCGGCTTTCGATCACAACTACGTAAGGCTGATCGACGGGCCGAATATCAAAAAAGGAAAGAACAAGTACGAACTGGCCTTGCAGATCAAAGAGGACATTGAGAAATTCCGTAAAACTTCGGGCGTTTCACGAGTGGTGACCTGCTGGTGCGGATCGACCGAGTCGTTTTTGAAGCCGGAAGAGGTGCATTCCACGCCGGAGAAATTTGAGGCGGGAATGAAAGCGAATCACCCGTCGATCGCGCCGTCGATGCTGTATGCGTGGGCGTCGGTAACGAGTGGCGTGCCTTATGCGAATGGCTCGCCGAACTTGAGCGTAGATATTCCGGCGATTCAGAAGCTGGCGCAGAAAAATGATGTGGCCATCGCGGGGAAAGATTTCAAGACTGGACAAACGCTGATTAAAACAGTGCTGGCTCCCGCTTTTAAAGCGCGAATGCTGGGGCTGGACGGCTGGTTCTCCACCAATATTTTGGGAAACCGCGACGGAGAGGTGCTGGAGGATCCGGGGTCGTTCAAGACCAAGGAAGAATCGAAGCTGGGCGCGCTTGAATATATTTTGCAGCCGGAACTTTATCCGCAGCTTTATGGAAAGATGCATCACAAAGTGCGCATCAATTACTATCCGCCGCGCGGGGACAATAAAGAGGGCTGGGACAATATAGATATTTTCGGGTGGCTGGGTTACCCGATGCAGATCAAGGTGGATTTTTTGTGCCGCGATTCGATTCTGGCGGCTCCGATTGTGCTGGATTTGGTATTGTTTCTGGACCTGGCGCAGCGCGCGGGGATGCGCGGGATTCAGGAGTGGCTGAGTTTTTACTTCAAGTCGCCGATGACCGCGCCCGGGCTGTACCCGGAGCACGACCTGTTCATTCAGTCGATGAAACTGAAGAATACGTTGCGCTGGATGATGGGCGAAGATTTGATAACGCACTTGGGGCAGGAATACTACGACTGAGGGCCGGTCTGTTTACCTTAGATACGAACAGTGATCATTAAATATTTCGATTTGATGATTTGGATTTTCTGTTTTGACGGTGGCGGCTATCGGGATTACCCTAACGCCGAGGCCGGAACGCCGCCGACGCAAATAGCCACGCCAATTACCTTACAATTCCCTTTTCAAGGAGCGACATGCCTAACGAACTGCGCAATTTTTTGACTCATTCCTACGACGAACTCGAGGAAATGAATCTGAAGGCCAAAGAACAACGCCAGCATCGCGTGGCGCCGCACAAAATCCAGGAAGAGCGCATCAAGTATCTGACCGATGAAAAGCGAATCAAGGCGGTTACGGTGCTGTTCAGCGACCTGGAAGGCCGGCTGCACATGCTGGACTACGACAAGAAATTTTTGATCAAGAGCTGGGACAACCTAACGTTTGACGGGTCGTCGATTCGCGGATTTACAGCGCAGCGCGAGAGCGATTTGCGGCTAGCGATGGACTGGGGCGCTTTTTATTGGGGTCCATCGGATATTTTTGGCGCGGGCAAGGTGTTGGTATTCGGCGAGGTGATCGATAAGGACGGCTCGCCGTACAGCGCGGATATTCGTGGGGTGCTGAAGGGCTACGCGAACGAACTTCACAAAACCGACGGCTACACGCTAAATGCCGCGAACGAAATTGAGGGATTTTTATTTAATGGCGCTGATGCGGAAGCGCGGTATCACGAAACTAGCAAATTCGAATACGTGAATACTGGCGGCTATTACCATTCGCTTCCGGGCGATCCATTGCGTAAATTCATCGACACCACCGCGGAAGTGCAGCGCGCCATGGGATTCCAGAATGAGAAAGATCACCCGGAGGTTGCGCCTTCACAGTTTGAAATTAATTATGGGTACGGCGAAGTTGTCGCGGCCGCGGACCAGATTCAACTCTATAAATTAATTTGCCGCCAGGTGGCTACGGGCATGGGAATGACGGCCAGCTTTTTGCCCAAACCGGTAGTGGGTGTGAACGGAAACGGCATGCACACCAACGTTTCCGTCAGTAAGGGCACAAAAAATATTTTCTGGGATCCGAAGGGCGAGGAAAAACTCAGCAAGTTTGGATGGGCATTTGTGGATCGCATTTTGACGCATGGCAACGATATTTGTTTGCTGTTAAATGCCAGCGTGAATGCTTACCGGCGCCTGGATCCTCATTTTGAAGCGCCGAACCAGCTCAAGGCTTCGCCGGTCGATCGTGGGGCGATGATTCGAATCCCGATCGGGAATGAGAAGAGTTCGCGCGTGGAAGTTCGTGCGGTGGCGCCCGATGCCAATCCTTATCTAGTGATGTATTCGATATTCAGGACGGGGCTCGACGGCGACACGGCGAAGATCAAGAATCTGCGGCAGGCAGAACGATATCTGCCGGACAATATTTATGCCGCCATCGACCATTTCCGGAAAGCGGATTGGGCCACGAAGTTATTGGGCGAAGATGTGAAGGGACGCTATGTGGATTTGAAGGAAGCGGCCGCGGACCGTTGTTCGCGGCAATTGGGGACGTTCGTCAAGGTTCCAGAAGTGCAGTATCACCACGAAGTATATAACCAGTTTCTGTGGAATATGTTCTAGAAGCGATCGTTCCAATAATTTATTAGAAGCATTTCGTGAGGGGCAGCTATTTTTATCACGCTGCCCTTTTTTTGTGACGCTCATCCTTGGGTAGTGTCTCAGTTTGAAATTTGATTGTTCCATCGCCATCTTCGCCAAATGAAACTAATGACTGCGTGGGTAACAGCAACAACCCCGCATAGAACGAAGACGCCGCTTACAAACAAGGTGATAGCCGCGAGGCCGGCCCCGCCGAGGTCTAGTTCGCCTGAGGGATTGGGATGCGTCGTTGGGTAAACGAGAACAGGCACCCAAGAAAGTAAGGCGATACCCCAGAATATGAGTAAGACGAACACGCTTCGTCGCTCGAACATGGGAATTTTATCTGTCGACTTCATAGGAAGCTTGACTATACGACTGCTTGCAACGATTTCCTGCGGAGCAACGTACCTTCTTGCGGCTGTATGCGTTTATCGGTAAATGACGCACGACCTGTCTTTGGGCGAATTCAGCATAGGTGTGATATGTTTTTGAGTCCTACACAGATGCAAAATCACGCATGGTCGCGGAATACATGAAGCGGCAATTTTTGGAGGATGTGGGTTCATGAAGAGTTCGTACAATGGGCAAGCGGTTCCTGCGGGCGGTCAAGCTATTGGATATGCCGGGGGCGAGTTGCAAGTGCCGGACGTGCCGGTGATTCCCTTCATTGAGGGCGACGGCACCGGGCGGGACATCTGGAAGGCTTCGCGCCGCGTTTTTGATGCGGCTGTGGAGCGCGCTTATGGCGGGAAGCGGCGCGTGGCGTGGTTCGAAGTGTTCGCGGGAGAGAAAGCGTTCAACACTTTTAAGGAGTGGCTGCCGGACGACACTGTGGAAGCGATTCGCGATTTTCGCGTGGCCATCAAGGGGCCGCTGACGACTCCGGTGGGCGGCGGGATTCGTTCGTTGAATGTGGCGCTGCGGCAGATTCTGGATTTGTATTCTTGCGAACGGCCTGTGCGTTACTACGTGGGAGTTCCCTCTCCGGTGCGGCAGCCGGAAAAAATGGACATTGTCATATTTCGAGAGAACACGGAAGACGTGTACATCGGAATTGAGTGGAAGTCCGGCTCGGCGGACGCAAAGAAGCTGCTGGAATTTTTGAATCACGACATGTTGAAAGATGGGAAAAAGCAGATCCGCTGGGATTCTGGCGTGGGAATAAAACCGATTTCGCCTACCGGGACGAAGCGGCTGGTGCGGCGTGCGATCAAATTTGCGCTGTTGAACAAGCGGCCCAGTGTGACTTTGGTGCACAAGGGCAATATTCAGAAATTTACGGAAGGCGCGTTTCGCGACTGGGGGTATGACCTGGCAAGCGAAGAATTTCGGGCGCAGACGATCACCGAGCGCGAAAGCTGGATCATCGACAATCTCGATAAGAATCCTCAACTGAGCGTCGAGGAGAATGCCGCGCTGGTGGAACCTGGATTAGAGCAAGCCACTGATGATTTCAAGAAAACCATTTATGCCGAAGTGAAACACACCATCGACACGATTTACGGTACGCACGGCAAGGGGCAATGGAAGAAAAAATTATTGATTAATGATCGCATCGCGGATTCGGTGTTCCAGCAAGTGCTGCTGCGCGCGGATGAGTATAGCGTGCTGGCGACGTCGAATCTGAATGGCGATTATCTTTCGGATGCTTGCGCGGCGCAGGTGGGCGGCTTGGGAATGGCGCCGGGATCGAATATCGGCGATGGATTTGGGGTGTTCGAAGCGACGCACGGCACAGCGCCGAAATACGCCGATAAGGATGTGATCAATCCGAGCTCGGTGATGCTCTCGGGCGCGATGATGTTTGATTTTCTAGGGTGGGGCGAGGCCGCGAAGTTGATTGAAAGCGGCATTGCCAGGACGATCCAGCAGAAACGGGTTACTTATGATTTGGAACGGCTGATGCCGGGCGCGACGAAGGTGGGCACGGCGGCGTTTGCTTCAGCGATTATCGAGAACATGGGCGCGGCGGCGGCGGTATCGTCGCGTACGTGACATTGCAGCCGGGGACTGCACGTCGGTACGCACGCAACACTGCAAGTAAATTCGCCGGCAACATTGCACGTAATACATCGTGGAAATTCGGGAGACTGGGGAATGCGTAAAAAAGTTACCGTGGTGGGCAGCGGATTTGTGGGCTCGACGACAGCGCAAAGAATTGTGGACGCTGACCTGGCGGACGTAGTCATCACAGATATTCTGGATGGCGTGCCGGCCGGAAAAGCTCTGGACATGATGGAGTCCGGGCCAATCACGCGAACGGATTCGCATGCGACTGGGATTTCCACCAATACGGGCGACTACAGCGGGACCGCTAACAGCGACATTGTGGTGATTACCGCAGGCTTTCCACGCAAACCGGGAATGAGCCGCGATGACCTGTTGAAAGCCAACTACGACGTAGTGAAGGCTGTCGTGGAACAGATTGTGAAGCATTCGCCGAATTGCGTCATTATCGTGGTTACCAATCCGCTGGACGCGATGGCGCAGGCAGCGTTTAAAATTAGCGGCTTCCCGAAACATCGCGTGATGGGCATGGCCGGGGTTTTGGATTCGGCGCGCATGAGCACGTTTGTGGCGATGGAATGCAAAGTGAGCGTCGAGAATGTGCACTCCTTTGTGCTGGGCGGACATGGCGATGACATGGTGCCTCTGCCGCGCTATTCGACAGTGGCGGGGATTCCGCTGCCGGATTTGCTGCCCAAGGAGCGGATTGACGCGATTGTGGAACGTACCCGCAAGGGTGGAGCGGAGATTGTAAATTTGCTGAAGACTGGATCGGCGTATTACGCACCTTCGGCAGCTGCGGTGGAAATGGTGGAAGCGATTTTGAAGGATAAGAAAAAAATATTGCCTTGCGCGGTTTATCTTGAAGGCGAATACGGGATTAAGGGCTTGTTTGTTGGCGTGCCGGTGAAGTTGAGCGCTAAAGGCGTCGAGGAAATTATTCAGATCAAGCTGAGCGCGGAAGAAAATGCGATGCTGCAGAAGTCGTCGGGGTCGGTTAAGGAGTTGGTGACGGTGCTGGGACTGTAGAGGCATTTGAAACTGTCTAAATACGTCGGCCCACCCTGGAAATCGAGGGTGGGGCACCTTCGTTCACCATTAGATTTTTAGAGTTCGGTTACAGTCGTTTGCTGAGAGATTTTTAGACTTCAGTTACCAGCCCCAGATTTTTTGCGCGCCGATTACCAAGCCCAAAGTAAACACGGCGATCACTACCTCGCCGATGGCTCCTACTGCGAAGGGGCGAAGGCCTTGTTTGCGCATTTCGCGGAAATTGGTGCGCAGGCCGACACCTGAAAAAGTGAGCAGGAAGGCCCAGCGGGAAAGATTGGCGAGCGCGGTCACTTGGTCTTTTGAGAAAAAGTGATAGGTGGCGAGGACGGAGATCAGCAGAAAACCTAAAACAAATTTGGGAAATTTCTGCCAGAGGAAGGCGGCTTTGTTTTTTACGGTTTTGGCCTGGCCCTGACTGGCCCAGTAGATGGCATACGCCAAAACGACGAAACCGATCATGGCGTTGCGAGTGGTCTTGGCGAGTACGGCGAGCTTGCCAGCGGCGTCGGAGTACAGAGCGCCCGCGGCGGAAGCTTCGGCGGTGTTGTCTACGGCGAGGCCAGCCCAGAGGCCGTAGGCGTGATCGCTAAGATGCAGTGCGTGGCCGATCAGCGGAAAAGTGAATAGAGCGAGGGCGCCGAGTGCGAGGATGGCGGCGATGGCGAACGAAGAATCTTCTTCGTCGGCGTCGATGGCGCCTTGTGTGGCGATGATGGCGCTGACGCCGCAGACGGCGGACCCTACTGCGAGCAGTGTGGTGAGTTTAGGCTTGAGGTGAAACAGGCGGCCGAGCAAGGTCATGAAAGCGATGGCGCCGGTGATTTCGATGGCCACGAGCGCGAGACTGACGCCGCCGAGTTTCAGAACATCGCCTAGCAGAAAGCGCGCGCCGAGGAGGACGATGCCAACTTTGAGCCAGAATTCATAGGTGGCCACGCCGGCGCGCAAAATTGCGGGAACACCCACAGTGTTGGAGATCGCCAAGCCCAGCAGAATGGCCCACAAAACGTATTCAATGTTGGGAAAAATCCAATGGTGGGATTTGACGTATTTGCCAACGTTTTGCTCCAGCAATTTCCCCGCATAGCCAATGGCGGCCAGCAAGAGAATGCCGGGAATGACGCGGAGGAATTGCAGGTTGGGCTGCGCCTGCTTTACCTGAACCTGTTTGATCTGCGGAATTGCGAAAGTCTCGGACATCAATTCTCTCCTTCAAATACGGATAGTTTTGCTGGACGTGGCTGCTCCCTTGCCAGGTTCACCAAGGAATATGCTTCACGACGCCGAAGCGGATTAACAATGCGGCTACGAAAGCCGCCAGGACCGCCCAGGTGTCCCACGAAATTTTCTTAGCCGGTGATTTCTCTGATTTTTTGTCGAGCGTAGCGTCAGTCGTGGTCATTTTTTCTTCTCCAATATTTGTCTAAGCGATGGATTCGGCTTGCCGAGGCGTTTCTAGTTCGCGCGGAGTCCACAAAGATTTGCTGATTTCTGAGATTTGGTGCGATGCGACGCGGCCGACAATAAAAAGCGCGGGCGCGGGTAGTTTTTCTTCTGCTGCGAGGCTGCCAACGTTGGACCAGCGTATTTGTTGCTGTGCGTGTGTGGCGCGCGAGACGATGACGCAGGGCAAATCGGCAGGCAGGCCGATGTTTTGCAAGCGCTCGGCAACTTCAGCGTAATCTGTGCCGGGCATGTAAAGCACCAGGGTGGTGTCGGCGGTGAGCGCGCTCCATTTGAGTTCGCCGTGTTCGGGGCTTCGCGAAAAGGTGCTGAACAGCACTTGAGAGGCGACGCGGCGGTCGGTGAGCGATATTCCGGCGGCTGCGGCAGCTCCCAGTGCCGCGCTGATACCGGGGACAACTTCATGAGGAATATTTGCACGGCGGAGCGCTTCCAATTCTTCGCCGGCACGGCCAAACATGGATGGATCGCCGCCTTTGAGGCGGACGACTGTTGTTCTTGTTTCGGCGTAAGACACGAGCAGCGAATTGATTTCGTCCTGAGTGAGGAGTTTGCGGCCGGCGCGCTTGCCGACGTCGATGATCTCGGCGCGCGGCGAAATCAGGGCCAAGATTTCTGCGCTGACGAGGGAGTCGTGCAGGACGATGTCGGCGGCGGCCAGCAGGCGAGTGGCTTTCACGGTCAAGAGTTCGGGGTCGCCGGGACCAGCACCCACTAGATAAACCGTGCCGGTCGCAACGGATTCGCGGGCTTGCGAACGAACAAAACGAGAAAACATCTCCGGGCTGGCGAGGCGATGGAGAATGGCTTTGTTCTCTTCGAAGTTTTCCTTCGGATCGGAGTTCGCGCGAAGTTTCTCGCGAGCATCGCCCAAGGAATCCAGCCACTCGGAATATTCCGTGGGATATTGCTGCTCTAGTTCTTTTCGCAAGCGCTGGGCGAGCGCGGGACTCTTCCCGTTCGTGGAGATGGCAATTTGCAAATCTCCGCGCTGCACGATGGAGCCGTAGTAGAAATGACAGTTGGCGATGTCGTCGACGGCGTTGCAGAAAATGCCGCGGGTTTCAGCGGCGTGAAAGACGGCGGAGTTGACGGTTGGGAGAGAAGTTGCGGCAATGACTAAAGAAGCGTCTTGTAAATCAGCGGGCGCAAATTCCTTTTCACGCCACTCGATTTCGCCGGAGTCCACCCATGCTGAAATCTGTGAATTGATTTGCGGAGCGATGACGCGCACGCGGGCTTGAGCTTGCAACAGGCCGGGGATTTTGCTGACGGCGATGTTGCCACCTCCGACGACCACGACCAGTCGACCATGTAACTTCACGAAAATGGGAAAAAGGCTCATGTTTTTTTCTCGGCCTAGCCTTCCACGCCGTGTGGCACGGGGCCGAGCGAGACATCGCGCTCGACAGGGCCCACGAAGGTGCCGGCCAACAACGCGCGCAGTTCTTCGTTGGAATAGCGGCCGAAAAACTGGCGCAGATTTTCGTTTCCTTCGCGGCGGGTGTTGAAACCCTCGAGCAGTCTTTCGATGGCGTCAGGCACGGTGTCCGCCGTGCAGCGGTAGCCTACCGGGCGCGCGATGGCGGCGAACTGGCCAACGCTGCCGCCAACGCAGAAGTAATAGGCGTCGACCATTTTGCCGTTCTGCTTGATTTTCTTGCCCTCGATGCCAATGTCCGCGATCCAGTGTTGGCCGCAACTGTTGGGGCATCCGGTGATGTGCAATTTGAGTTGCTCTTCGAAAGCGGGCAAGCGGTCTTCAAGTTCTTCGGTGAGCCAGCGCGCGAAGCTTTTGGTTTCGGTAAGGGCCAGCTTGCAGAATTCGGAGCCGGTGCAAGAAATGGTTCCGCGCGCAAAAACAGAAGCTTGAACAGGCAAGCCCGCTGCGGTAAGCGTGTCGGCGACTAGTGAGGCGCTTTCTTTGCGCACGTTCACGATCAGCAGGTTTTGCATCACGGTATTGCGAACATGGCCGTCGGCGTAGCGGTCCGCAAGGTCAGCGGCCAGATTTAATTGTTGAGGAGTGATGCGCCCGCGCAGTACCGACGCGCCCACATATACTAGACCGCGCTGCTTTTGAGCATGCACGCCGACGTGGTCGCGATGGATGTCGGCGGGGATTTCTTCTCGTTCGCCGGGGTCCAGAGAAAAGCCGATGCGTTGCTGCAATTCCGCAAGAAACGTGTCGGCGGTCCAGCCATGTTCCAGGAAGAGAAATTTGAGGCGGGCTTTTTCCCTGCTCTGCCTCAGAACTTCACTGGCGCGGAATATTTCAGCGACACCGCGAACGACCGGGATAACTTGTTCGGGCTTAATGAAGGCATCGAGCGCGACCGCCAAGTGAGGATTGGTGGAAAGGCCGCCCCCGACGCGCAGCGTAAAGCCTACTTCGGACTTTCCTGCGCGACGTCGAGTGGTGGCGGTGAGCCCCATGTCGTTTATTTCCGGGTAGGAGCACCAGTGGCGGCAGCCGGTGATGGAAATTTTAAATTTGCGCGGTAGATTGTAAAACTCGGAATTGCCGCCCAGTTCGCGATCAATTTGGAAGGCGAGCGGGGACGCGTCAATGATCTCTTCGCCGTCGAGACCCGCGAGGGGGCAGCCGGTAATGTTGCGGGCGACGTCGCCGCATGCTCCTGTGGTGGTGAGGCCAACGTTCCAGAGGCTTTGCAGAACTTCGGGCAGCGATTCGATGGTGACCCAGTGCAGTTGAATGTTTTGGCGTACGGTAATGTCCGCGACACCGCGGCCATATTTTTCTGCGAGGGCCGCGATGGTGCGGACTTGCTCGCTGGTCATCAAACCGTTGGGAATACGGATGCGCACCATGAAAAATGGCATGGCCTTACCTTCGCCATTTTTGCCGCCAATTACGCCGACTCCGTCACCCTGGGTGTAAACGCCCCAGGAACGGAAATAGGTGCCCAGCCATTCGGGCGGAATGGAATCGAATCCGGTGCGAGCGAACTGCTGAATTTCATCGAAATGGTCCCAGGCATTTTTGGAACGCTTGAGGCGCTCGACGCGCTGCGCTTTTGTTTCAACCTGCTTGGCCTCAGTTAGCTTGCCTCCAGTCGGCTTAGCCGCGGGCGATTGGTCTGGAGTTACTTGAGACATGAACGATTCACCTGTAAACGGTCCCTGAAAATTCGCGGCTAAAAAGAAAAAGCCCACGTTCACCAGTGCTCTGGCAACGTGGGCTTCGGAACTTTTTAGTATTTATGCGTTAAGTTCGGAAACTTGTTGGGCCAGAGCTGTGGTCGGTGCAACACGCAGCGTTGCATGAACACGCACAACAGACCATCTGGCAACAAGTACTCATCGAGAACAGGGTACGACGGTTATCGAAGGAGTGTCAAATCACAGATTTGTCAAAGATTTGTTTCGAAGTATTCAAATTGCTGATACATGGGGGAAGAGCGTCAGGTCTCGTCTGCGGCCAAATGTGAAATGTGGCTATGGTTTGGGCGCGGGCACGGTCTTCTTCGCAGGCAGAGTTCTGTGCGTTGCTGGACTCGGAGCGGGGGTTAATGTGGTGGTCTTGACGTAATCGAGGTTGGGGAAGTTCTTGTCCAGATAGGCTTTGCCCTGCTCCTGGATTTTGTCCTGGTCCGGGCCACTCCCGGTAGGCGGGCCTTCGCCGTAGTCGGTGTACAAGGTGTCTACAACGTTCATTCCATCGGTGACCTGGCCAAACGGGGCAAAACCCATGCCGTCCAAGCGGGGGTTGTCGGCCAGATTGATGAACAACTGAGTGGTGCGGGTGTTAGCGCCAGCGGTGGCGAAGGTGAGGTAATACTTTTTATTGCTTTGGGTCACCGGGTCATCCTTAATAGTTGCCTTCTGCCACACCGCGTTCACAGCAGGATAAGCACTGATTCCAAATTGCGCGATAAAACCCTTGAGCACGCGAAAAAAACTCTCATTATCGAAAAAATGATGCTCGGCGAGATTGTAAAAGCGGTCCGCTCCCAGCGGCGCCCACGCGCGGGAGACGGAAACGGTAAAGTCGCCTTTGCTGGTTTCAAATTTCACCTGGTAGGTTTCCGGAGCCTTGTCTTTCAAGAGCGCTGGGTGAAGTAAAGCGCGATCGTAGGATTTTGCGGCGGTTGACGCGCTTGTTTTTGTGGCGATCGATTTTTGTGTCGTCGAGGATTTCGGCTTAGCGGGAGCGGTGATTCCGGTTTGCGCTGAGGTTGGAATGGCTGCAGAAACGATACCTGCGGCTATTAGAATTGCAAATTTATTCATTTCGCTTCCCTCTTTTTCGCGCGCGGTGAACTAGGCTGATTTTTACTGGTCGCATTCAGATCGTGGCTAACCCGCTCCACTTCACTCATAACGCGCAAAGTATTTTCACCCAAAATTTTCCTTACGTCACTCTCGGAATAGCCTTTTTTGAGCAAAGCGTCGGTGATGAGCGGCAACTTGCTGGCATCTTCCATTCCGTAGGGCATGTTGGCGCCGTCGAAGTCGGAGCCAAGGCCTACATGGTCGGCGCCGGCAACTTTTACGGCGTGCTCGATGTGCTCGATGATTTTTTCGTAACTTACTCGCGGCAAGTTGCCGTGTTCGACGGCTTCGCGGGTGAGCTTGTCGCCTTCGAGGAGTTGGCAAGCTTCGTTATCGCCACAACGTTTGGTTACTTCCTGCTCGATGGCGGCGTTGATTTTGGGATCCGCCTTTTCCGCGTCGCGAAATTCCTGGCTGAGAAAGCCGACGTGATAATTAATCTGCACCACACCGCCCTTGGCAGCCAGAGCCTTCATCATTTCGTCGGTCATGTTGCGGGGAGCGTCGCAAATTGCGCGGCAGGAGGAGTGCGAAGCGATCATGGGAGCTTTGCTGACGGCTAAAGCGTCGGCAAAAGTTTTGTCGCTGACATGAGAAATGTCAACCATCACGCCGAGACGATTCATTTCGCGGACCACCTCCTTGCCAAAATCGGTTAGGCCGTTGTGAACAGCTTTGTCGGTGGAAGAGTCGGCCCACTCATCGTTTCCGCTGTGGGTGAGGGTCATGTAACGAACGCCCAGGCCCGCAAACTTTCGCAGCACTTCGAGATCGCGGTTGATCATGTGGCCGCCTTCTACGCCCATAAGCGCGGCGATCTGGCCTTTCTTTTTTGCTTCGCGAATTTCGGCGGCGGTGGTGGCCAGCACGAGGTCATTCGGATGCTTCCGAACTTGGTCGCGCACCGCATCGATTTGCTGGAGAGCGCGGCGCACCGCTTCCGGGCCGGTAACTTTGCTGGGAATCCAGATGGAAAAGAAAATCGCGGTCAAGCCGCCTTCCTTCATGCGGGGAATATCAATGCTGCCAGTATTGGTGCGGTCGCCTAGATCGAATTTACCATCGAGGAAGCGCTGGGTGGTGTCGTCGTGAGTGTCGACAATGATAGAAGAAAAATGTAGTTTGCGTGCTTTTTCTGAAACGGAAACGGCGGAGAGGGCTAAAGCTGCGACGAGCAAAAGAGAGATGGATGCGAAAGCTAACGGCAGGGCTCGGGTCATTTGTTCTCCGGATGTGAGCGAAGGCAGATTGTAAACGAAATTGAACGTGGCGGATGGAAAAGTGCGCGCGATGTAGCGTTAAATCACTGTGGTGATGAGAAATTAACCGGCGAGCCAGCCGAATAGCGATTGCATCCAGGCTTCGCGATTTATTTCCGCCAGCGATTCCGTTAGCGGGATGCCTTTTGGGCAAGCGACGACGCAATTCTGCGCGTTCGCGCAATCTTCGATGCCGCCGTTGCCCATGGCCGCTGCGATGCGCTCCTTGGCATGCATTTTCCCCGTGGGATGCATGTTGAAGAGACGCACCTGGCTGAAAATGGCCGCGCCCATGAAGGGGTTGTGCTCGTTCACTTGCGGGCAGACTTCCAGACAATTGCCGCAGGTGATGCAACGCGAAAGCGGGTAGCCTTTTTCCTGAATTTCTGGCGCGACACGCGGGCCCTCGCCGAGATCGTAGGTGCCGTCGATGGGAATCCAGGCTTTGACGCGCTTCAGACTTTCAAACATGAACTGGCGGTCGACGGATAGGTCGCGCACGACCGGAAATTTCGTCAAGGGCTCGATGCGAATGGGTTGGTCGAGTTGATCGACCAACGCGGAACAGGCCATACGCGCTTTGCCATTGATGAGCATGGCGCAGGAGCCGCAGACTTCTTCGAGACAGTTCGAATCGTAGGAGACTGGCGTGGTTGGCCGGTCATCACTGGTTACAGGATGCTCGCTGATGTCGCGCAGGCAAATGATGACGTTCATATACGGACGCCATTGCAGGCGAAATTCCTCCCAATGCGCGGATTGGTTGGGAGAAGACTGGCGTTTTACTTTGACGAGGACTTCTTTTTTGTCGTTTTTATTGGGCATGGCAACCTCTATTGCACCAAGAAACTTTTCTTCACCTGTTATTTAGCGGCGTCGTAACGTCTTGGACGCGGAGGAATCTGTGAAATGTCGACCGGCTCATAGGTCAGCTGGATTTCGCCGTCGCTAAACTTGGCGCGAGTGGTTTTGAGCCAGTTGGCGTCATCGCGTTCCGGAAAATCCGGCTTGTAGTGAGCGCCGCGCGATTCGTTGCGCCGCAATGCGCCGAGAGTGACCACGCGAGCGAGAACCAGCATATTTTCCAGCTCGCGAGCGAAATTAAGGGTTTGGTTGGACCATTTAGTTCGGTCACTGAGATTGATTTTGTGATAACGCGCTTGCAGATCTCGAATTTTGGAGTCCGCCAGTTCCAGATTTTTGTTGATGCGCGTCACGGTGACATGCTCGGTCATGATTTCGCCGAGTTCACGCCATATGGTGATGGGATTTTCTGAGCCTTGATTGGAAATGAGCGCCTGATTTTTTTCTTCCTGGCGTTTTTTCTCTATTTCAAAAACCGCGGATGAGATGGCATCCGTTCCAGTCTGCAGGTTTGCCGAATATTTCACCGCTGCCGTTCCGGCGAGGCCGCCGCCGAAAATACAAGAGACCAGCGAATTGGCGCCCAGGCGATTGGCGCCGTGATATTGATATTCGCATTCGCCAGCCGCGTAAATGCCTGGCACATTGGTGGCCTGATCTTGCCCGTTTACCCAGATACCGCCCATGGTGTAATGCATGGCGGGAAAAACCTGCATGGGTTCCACGTGGGGATCGACGCCCAAAAACTTTTCGTAAATTTCGAGAATGCCTTCGAGCTTGCGATCGAGCGTTTCGCGCGGGATGTGGGTGACATCCAGATATACGGCAGCTTTGCCGTGCAGGCCGAGACGCTCCTGATACACGATGCGATGAATGGCGCGCGTGGCGATGTCGCGAGGAACGAGATTGCCGTATTTCGGGTACCACTCTTCGAGAAAATAAAAGCGTTCACCTTCGGGAATGGTTCGCGGCGGGCGCTGATCGTTGGGATTTCTGGGAACCCAGACGCGGCCGCCTTCGCCACGTGCGGATTCACTCATCAAGCGCAGCTTGTCTTCGCCCGGAATAGCGGTGGGATGAACCTGAATGAACTCGCCGTTCGCATAATCAACGCCTTGCTGAAAAAGAGCGGATTGCGCGGAGCCGGTACAAACGACGGAATTTGTGGAGCGTCCGAAAATCGCGCCAATTCCGCCGGTAGCAAAAATCACCGCGTCGGCGGGGTAAGTGTTGACTTCCATGGAACGCAAATCCATGGAGCAGATACCGCGACACACGCCGCCTTCATCAATCACCGCGGAAAGAAACGTCGCGCCTTCGAATTTCTTAACTTTGCCTTCGGATTCGTGGCGGCGGACTTGTTCATCGAGAGCGTAAAGCAGTTGTTGCCCGGTGGTGGCGCCAGCAAAAGCGGTGCGGTGATATAAGGTGCCGCCGAAACGGCGATAGTCGAGCAGGCCCTCGGGAGTGCGATTGAACATGACGCCCATGCGATCGAGAAGATCGATGATCCCAGGAGCGGCTTCGCACATGCGCTTTACGAGCGGCTGATTGGCCAAAAAGTCGCCGCCATAAATGGTGTCGTCGAAGTGCTTGGCAGTGCTGTCGCCTTCACCCTTTTGATTTTTCGCGGCGTTGATGCCACCTTGGGCGCAAACGGAATGCGAGCGCTTTACCGGCACGATGGAAAACAAATCGACAGGCACACCGGCTTCTGCAACGCGAATGGTGGCCATCAACCCGGCGAGGCCGCCGCCAACCACGATAATTTTGGGCTGTCTCATTTGACTAAGGCTGATTCATTTCGGTAAGTACGAAGCGAACGGGTGCCAGTCCAATCTAAAACTGAGAATTATCAATACTCCGACGACGCTGAAAACTACTCCGATGAAAACTCCCAGCTGGCCGGCTGCACGCTGTGCGCGAGCAGTGGCGGCAAGTCCCCACTTGCAAAGAAAATTCCAGATGCCCACGCCGAGATGAAAAGAAGAAGCCAGCACGCCGATCACGAAAAATGCCAGATACCAGGGATTCAGCAAATCATTCGCGACGGTTGCGTAGGTGGAGCGGCCATGGGTAATCCAGCGCTCGGTGTAAAGATGCCAGCCGATATAAACGAAGGCAATGAGCCCGGTCCAACGCTGCAAGGTGTAGAGCCAGTTGCGCACCCAGGGGTGTTGCGCAACGTTGGACTGTCCGCGGAGCCAAATATACACACCGTAGCCGCCGTGATACAGGATAGGCAGAAAAATGAAAAGCCATTCGACGAAAAGTCGGTACGGAATGGTCTGCAGGTCTTCGGAAGTTTGATTATATTTTTGCGCGCTGACCAAGGCCGCGCTATTCGACCAGAAATGCTCGGCGAGAAATGCCCCAACAGGAATAATACCGGTTAAAGAATGCAGTTTGCGAAGAAGGTAACTTGAACTTGCCTGAGTGGCGGTCGCGGACATGCCCTCTCCGCCGCGAAAATCCCTTGCAAGAAATTAGAGCCCAAGGACGGTGAAAAATCGCGGCAAATTCAGTATAGGGAGTTGAGGAAAGCGATGCAAGTTTAGGGCCGAAAAGCAATACCGTATGTAATGCGAAAATGTAAGGGATTTATTTTCGCTTTGCAGCATAACCAGCTAGTACAATTTAAGTAGCGCCAATTTAAGTTGACGAAGGAATGAGTTTGTTGTATTTCAGCACCCGGTTTTAACCCACACCACATGAATCCAAGTTTCAGTTTGGTTACCGAGTTGGAGCGCCTGGCGAGTGCACTGGGCACAGACGAAGAGGCTGGTAAAAAACTTTCGCTTCAATCCGTAGCTGATCGTATCGCAAAATCGTTGAGCGTGAAACCCGATGAAGTGGCGATCATGGGATTGTCAACCCGCTGGAAACATCTCTATTTTTTGGCGCCCGAGGCGCTGCATCAGGTTGGATACATACCTTTATCGAGCAATTCGGCGTTAGCGGCTCGCACCGCCAGAGAAAGCCGGCCGGAAATCAACAATAAATTCGCGGCGGTCCGTCACGCCAGTGTTTTCGAAGGCATCAAAACGGGAAACGGGAGCGCTGAAGCGATTCAGAAAATTATCAGCGCTCCGATTTTATCGGATGGAAGAGTTGTGGGGATTATCCAGATCAGCCGCAAGGGCACGAGCCTCGCGACAGCCGGTCCGGATTTCACACCGACTGATTTAGGGCAGATTTTGGCGATTTGCAAACCATTGGGGAAACTTTTGCGGCACGTCGCGGGCACGAGAGAGTAGCGCGCGGTTAAATTATGTTTTTATTAGCTCCAAATGCGTTGCAAGGGCTGGAATTGCGTTGACAGTGCAATACCTTCTTGTTACTTTTCCACAGCGGAAAATTTTTTCTGTTAACTAACACACGGAGGCACGGCCACCCGGTCCATGGCGTTTGTCGCTAAAAAGATTTTCCTCACTAAAGGCGTCGGTAAACATCGCGAAAGGCTTTCCAGTTTTGAGCTGGCCTTGCGAAACGCAGGAATTGCGGCGTGTAACATCGTGCGGGTTTCTTCCATCTTCCCTCCCAACTGCAAATTAATCTCGCGCAGCGAAGGATTGAAGCACATCAGGCCGGGACAAGTGGCTTTCACGGTCATCAGCGAGAATTCCACCAAGGAAGCGCATCGTTTGATCGCCGCGAGCATCGGTTTGGCACTGCCGAGCGATAAATCGATGTACGGATATTTGTCCGAGCATCATTCTTTCGGGGAAACGGAAGAAGTAGCCGGCGAATATGCGGAAGAGCTGGCGGCGGAAATGCTGGCTACCACGCTGAACGTGGAATTTGATCCGGATTTGTCTTTCGACGAGAAAAAAGAAGTTTATCGGATTTCAAATAAAATCGTGCGCACGATGAACGTCACGCAGTCGGCGGTGGGCGACAAGCGCGGTTTGTGGACTACCGTGCTCGGCGCGGCTATTTTGATTGGCGAAGACGACTAGTCGATAGCGGGTCTGAAACAGTCATCGCGAATTTTTCCGAGAGCACTTCCCTTTTACGAATAGTTTTCGTCCTGGCGAAATTCTCGGTTATTTACGTTTGAAATAGCCGAGGCGATCGAGCACCGCACCCACAATCAGCGGCAGCGCCACGGTGGCGTCATCAAAAACTTCCGCCAACATGCCGCCTTCCTCGCGCGGAACGAATTTTCCCCAGGAAACCGCTTCGGTGTAGGTGCTGCCGCTCAGCCCGCCCCAGTGAACGGGCTCGGGACAAATGCGGACGCCGTAGTTGTAGCGTTTCAGCGGAATTTGTTTGTAGCCGCGACGCGCGAGAAGTTCCGCGTAGACACCGAATTGTTGGGCCCAGTTGCGGGGCACTCCGCCGCCGACGGTAAAAATGCCCATGCGTTTGGTGGCGAGCATGGTGTTGGCAAATTTCTCAAAATCTTCGAAGGGATCGAAGCGCAGCAACGGCCGCTTGTCGCGCAGACGAAGAATCTTATGAAGCGCGAAATCGATGCCCAGCTCAGAATCTGAAAAGGCCGGGACGAAAACGGGGACATTTTTCTCGTAAGCGGACTTAAGAATTCCCCGCCCGGGCATGGTTTTATGCAAGTATTCGCCGATGCGTTGATGCACTTTCCAGCTGCAAACGGTTTCTTCGGCATCCCAATTGTTCAACACCCGCTCCATTACTTTTTCGACATGATCAAGATTTGATTCGGGCTCGAGGGAATCGTAAACACGGTTGTAGCCGGCTTGAAAAAGTTCGCTGTCGTCCATTTTCTTGTCGTCGTAGCGGAAATGGGAGCGTCCGGTAGCCTCGACGAGGCCGTGGGCCATCAATGCGCCGGTAGAAATGACCGCCTTCACGATTCCGGACTCGATGAGGTCGCAAAAAATCAATCCCATTTTGCCGACGGTGAGAGCGCCGGAGAGGGTCATGGCCACGAAGCAGTCTTTATCGCGCGCCATTGCTTCCAAAACGTCGGCGGCATCGCCAATCTGGCGGCCGGTGAACGCGGTGTCGCCCATGGCGCGCACCAATTCATCGATGGTGCGGCATTTCGAAAGGTCCAACGGGAAAATCGGCCGCAACTTATCGCTGACGGGATCGTGAAGCACGCGGCCGGTTGCTGATTTCTTGGACTGCTTCGCCATTGCATCTCCTGGATATCAAATGCTACGACAATCGCTGAGAAGTGCGCATACATTTTGCGCGACATCATTGGTGTTGAACTGCGCACAGATTGATAGTACAAACTCGCCAAGAAAGGAAGAACAAAACAGCACGCCGGCGAGTTTGAACGAACATGTTAAAATTGTTTCATGGCAGATAAATTTACCATCGGATTGGTGCAAATGAAATGCACGACGGATGCGGAAGAGAATCTCACGCATGCGATCGAGAAAATACGCGAAGCGGCCGCGCGCGGAGCGCAAATCATTTCGTTGCATGAATTATTTCGCAGCGAGTATTTTTGCCGCACCGAAGATGCGGAGTTATTCAACCTGGCTGAGCCCGTGCCAGGCGCCACCACCGAGAAATTGGCAAAGATCGCAAAAGAGTGCGACGCGGCGCTGGTAATTTCGCTTTTCGAACGGCGGGCGGCGGGAATTTATCACAATACTTGCGCAGTGCTGGACGCGGATGGAGCGTTTCTTGGTAAATACCGCAAAATGCACATTCCGGACGATCCTCTATATTATGAGAAATTTTATTTCACTCCTGGCGACCTCGGTTTTCCCAATTTCGATACTAAATACGCGCGAATCGGAGTGCAGATTTGTTGGGATCAGTGGTATCCGGAAGGCTCGCGACTGACCGCCTTGAGCGGCGCGCAGGTGATTTTCTATCCCACCAGCATTGGTTGGCATCCGCACGAAAAAGAGCAATTCGGACCGTCGCAGCTGGACGCGTGGAAAACTATTCAGCGCAGCCATGCGATTGCCAACGGAGTTTACGCCGCGGTAGTGAACCGCGTTGGATTTGAAGGCGGGCTAGTGAAAGGCGACGCGGGGCTGGAGTTCTGGGGAAATTCTTTTGTGGCCGATCCTTTCGGCAAAGTAATTTCGCAAGCGTCCGATAATCGCGAAGAAATACTGGTGGTCGAGTGCGATCCGGCCATGAGCGAAGATACGCGGCGGAACTGGCCGTTTCTACGCGATCGTCGCATTGATGCGTACCAGCCGATCCTCAACCGTTGGCTCGCGGAATAATGCCGCAGTCCCGGGTTAGCTCCAACAATTCTACAGCTCCTCGCGACCTCGAGTACCGCATGCCCGCGGAGTGGGAGCCGCATCAGGCTACGTGGCTCGGCTGGCCGCATGAAGTCACGGACTGGCCGGGAAAATTCGCGACGATTCCGTGGGCGTTTGCGGAGATTGTGCGTTTGCTGTCAGAAGTGGAACGTGTTTTTCTGCTGGTTGAAAATCGCGCCGCTGAAGTTCGGGTGCGCGCCGTCCTGAAAAAGGCGGGAGCGAATCTTAGCGCTATAGATTTCTTTCGTGTGCCCACCGATCGCGGGTGGATGCGCGATTCCGGACCGATCTGCGTTCGAAGCGCGGATAGCAACGTTGCCTACAATCATTTTTCATTTAACGGCTGGGCAAAATATCCAAATCACAAAAAAGACGCGTTGGTGGTGGAAAAGGTGAACCGTCAACTGAAACACCGGCTGTGGCAACCGATTCATAAGGGTAGGCGAGTGGTGCTGGAAGGTGGAAGCATCGACGTGAACGGGCGGGAAACGCTGCTGACCACGGAAGAATGTCTGCTCAGCAAAACGCAGGAGCGCAATCCGGGATTTACGCGTGAGGATTACTCGGAAATATTCCGCAAATATCTGGGCGTTAAAAAGGTGCTGTGGTTGAATCGCGGAATTGCCGGCGACGATACGCACGGGCATGTGGATGACTTGGCTCGTTTCGTAAACCCGATCACAGTAGTAACCGTGGTAGAAGACGACAGGGGCGATGAGAACTTTGCGCCCTTGCAAGAAAATCTCGCACGGCTAAAGCAAATGACGAACCAGGATGGGACTGCGCTGCGCGTTGAAACGTTGCCAATGCCAAAAGCCGTTTATTTCGACGGCCAGCGGCTCCCGGCGAGCTACGCAAATTTTTATATCGCGAACGGACTGGTGGTGGTTCCGACTTTTAACGACGCAAACGATCGTGTAGCGCTGAATAAGCTGGCAGAACTTTTCCCTGATAGAAAAGTTGTTGGGATTGCTTGCCGCGATCTGGTGCTGGGTCTTGGGACAATACATTGCATGACGCAGCAGCAGCCTGCTGGAAACTAGCGACCCGCTGAGTTTTGCCGAAATGTTATTGGGCAGGCCCTGACTTTGATAGACTAACCGCCATTATTGCTGCGACTGAGACAGGCTTTGCGGAGGCACCATGATGACGATGCTGTTGGCGACATTTTTTGAATCGCGGGTGGTAGTAGTCGAATACCAGCGCAGCATACTTGGCTGGATCATCATTGGCTTGATCGCCGGGTGGCTGGCGGGAAAAATTTCGCGCGGCGAAGGATATGGCTGCATCACGGATATTGTGCTGGGATTGGTGGGTTCACTTCTCGGTGGATGGATATTCGTGAAACTGGGAATCCTGGGCGGCGGATTTATTTATTCGCTGGCGGCGGCAACGTTGGGCGCCTTCATTCTCGTTTCTATCGTGCATCTGATTGCCGGTAGCCGTAATTAAGCGCTGAGTTCGCACGTGCACATAAAGCGCGGGGTACTACAGAAAGTACCTAACAGGCGCCGTACATCTGCTTCTTTCGCGTCCATCTAACATTTATGCGTTGCGACCATCCGTTGGTCACGACTGCACTATGATACGATTCAGCAACGCGTTTTGGAGATGACTTGAGTAACGTTTCATTGAATAAAAGTTCGCAATCCCTCACGGTAATTCCCCTCGGCGGTTTAGGCGAATTCGGAATGAACATGATGGCCCTGCGGTTTGGCGAGGACATAATCGTCATCGACGCGGGCATGATGTTTCCGGAGTCGGAACTGCTGGGCGTAGACCTGGTCATCCCGGACATTACTTATCTGAAGCAAAATCGTGGGCACGTTCGCGCCATTGTGTTGACGCATGGGCATGAGGATCACATCGGCGCGCTACCATACATTTTGCGCGATCTGAACGTGCCGGTGTACGGCACGCGGTTCACGCTGGCGCTGGTAAAAAAGCGGCTGGAAGAAGCGGGACTGCTGCAGTCCACTACTCTGCGCGAAGTATTACCCGGCCGAAGAATAGAAATCGGGCCGTACGAAGTCGAATTTATTTCCGTGACGCACAGCACGATCGATTGCGTAGCGCTGGCAATACGCACACCGGTCGGCGTGATCATCCACACCGGCGACTTCAAGATTGATCAGACGCCGGTGGGCGGCGTGCCGTTTGATCTGCACGCATTTGCGCGCTATGGAAACGAAGGGGTGCTGGCGCTTTTCAGCGATTCCACGAACGTCGAGCGTCCAGGCTTCACGCCGTCGGAGCGGGCCATCGTGCCGCGCATCGAGGAGCTTTGCCGCTCAGCGCCGCGCCGCGTGATTTTGTCGTGCTTCGCGTCCTCCATCCATCGCATTCAGCAGGTTATCGATATTGCTTCGCGAGTGGGACGAAAAATCGCGTTCGTCGGGCGCAGCATGGTCGACAACGTGGAAATCGCGCACTCACTGGAGTGCCTGCGGATTCCGGACGGCATGGTGGTGCGGCCGCAGGATATTCGCGGCTTCGATCCCAAGAAAATTGTGATTCTGGCCAGCGGCAGCCAGGCGGAGCCGATGTCTTCGCTGTCGCGCATCGCGGTGGACAATCACCGCTTCGTTTCGGTGGACGAAAACGATTCGGTCATTCTTTCCGCGCGCATTATTCCGGGCAACGAAAAAGCAATTTTTCGCATGCTGGACCACATGTTCCGCAGGCGCGCGCTGGTTTACTACGACAATTCCGCGGGCACGATTCACGTCTCGGGTCATGCCAGCCAGGAAGAACAAAAGCTTTTGTTGCAACTGGTGAAGCCGAAATATTTCATTCCGGTGCACGGCGAATACCGGCATCTTTTCAGGCACGCGGCACTGGCTCATCAGATTGGGTGCGTTTCCGGCGAAATTTTATTGCTGGAAGATGGCAAGACCATCGAGTTCACCGAAGATGGAGCGCACCGGCGTGATCCGGTAACGGCGGGACGCGTGTGCGTGGATTCCGGGTCGTTGGAAGAAATCGAAGAGGTGGTGATCCGCGACCGCAAACATCTTTCCGAGGATGGGGTGGTGGTGTCCATCATCGCTATTGATAAACACACCGGAAAAATGGAATCGCACCCGGAGATCGTGACTCGCGGATTGATGAGTGACAATGGCCAGGAATTAATTGCCGGGGCCCGCGCAGTGATTATTAATACCGTGGAGCAATCTAACGCCGAAGAAAAATCCGACTGGGGCGTCATCAAGGAAAAAATTCGCGTGGACCTGAAGCGTTACATTAATAAACACACGTCCAAGCGCCCGCTGATTTTGCCGGTGATTCTGGAAGTCTAGCGCAGCATTTTTGTAATGGCTGATTCAATTCCATCCACTCAGGAAAGTGTATCTGGCGGGCTCGCTAACGGAGTCGCGCCCGGCCTGGAGTCACAGGTTCCTGCGGGGCGCTTTGGCCAGGCTGCGTTTATTTTCATTTTTATAACGATTCTGCTGGATTTTCTGGCTCTCGGCATAGTCGCTCCAGTACTACCTAACCTGATCATTCAATTTAAAGGCGGCAATATCGCCGGCGCGGCGAGCATCACCGGATATTTCGGATTCGCATGGGCCACCATGCAATTTATTTTTTCTCCCATTTTGGGGGCATGGTCGGATCGCTATGGGCGGCGGCCGATTATTCTGATCTCCTGCGCGGGGTTGGGGTTCGACTACATTTTGATGGCCCTGGCGCCGACGCTGGGCTGGCTGTTTGTGGGCAGAGTGATTTCCGGAATTACTACTTCCAATATTTCCACGGCGTTTGCTTATGTCACGGATGTAACGCCGCCGGAGCGCCGCGCCAAACAATTCGGACTGATCAGCGCGGCATTTGGACTTGGATTCATTATTGGCCCGGCGGTGGGCGGGCTATTGGGCAACGTGCATTTGCGGCGCCCGTTCTGGATCGCTGCGGGCCTAAGCCTGGCGAATGCGATTTATGGATTTTTCATTTTGCCGGAATCGCTACCGCCGGAGCGCCGCGCGAAAAAAGCGTGGCACATGGCGAATCCGCTGGGCTCCTTGACGCTTTTGCGTTCGCATCCGGAACTTGGCGGCCTGGCCGTTGTTACGTTCCTTTATTATTTGGCGCATCAGGTACTGCCCACGATTTTCGTGCTGTATGCCGATTACCGCTACCGGTGGAGCGAGCGCACCATCGGACTTTCGCTTGCAACCGTGGGATTATCCGTGAGTCTTGCGTCGGGGCTGCTGGTCGGTCCATTTGTGAAGCGCTTCGGAGAGCGGTACAGCTTGTTGTCCGGGCTGAGCTTTGGCTTTCTGGCTTTCTTGGCATTTGCGTTGGCTTCGCGAGGATGGATGGCCTTCGCGGCAATTCCTTTAATCGCGTTGTGGGGAATTGCGGGCCCTGCGATGCAATCACTGATGTCTCAGCGGGTGGATCCTACTTCTCAGGGGAAGCTGCAAGGCGCGGTCAATAGTTTACGGGCGATTACCGGGATGATTGGGCCGTTGCTGTTTACGCAGGTTTTCGCGATGGCAATTTCGCCGCATGTGAGCGTGCACGTGCCCGGCGCACCGTATTACCTGGCGGCGTTATTGATGCTGGCTAGCGCCAGCGTGGCGTATATCGTGGGGCGTCCGGCGGTTCCGGCGACCGCCGGGCAGCCGGCCCGGGAACACTCGTAAGAGTCGCGGGCTGATATTTTCAGGTTCAACTGTCTCGCAGCCCGAAAAGCTTCAGTGTTCCGCCGAAATGCTCGCGATTCGCAAAACACTGCCTCACCGCAACCCATTGAAACTAAGTAAGTTATTTTGTGGTACTTTTGGGCTAAAGAAAGCTCAGTATTGTGTGTTTACAGCATTTCTGATATTTTTTGCGCGCACTGTGGGCTGAGCGCATGATCTGCTCGAATTGCGGCAGTTCTCGATTAAGAAGGTCGAAACGGAGTTTGGGGGAGCGAGTTTTTCTTCCCATCCTGCTGGTGCGCCCATTTCGTTGCGAAGATTGCATTTCTCGATTTTACGGATGGCTGTGGCAATCGCCGGGAAGTTCCTCAGCGGAAGCGGATGTTAAAAGCCTGGTATATCAGTCGTCCTCGGCTGCGTTGCACTCGGCCGGATACCGCAGTTTACGTCGCAGAATGATTGCTAAGGGGCTGCAACCGTTTCGTAGGTTAACGGGCAAGCCCATCGCTACCTGGCTGAGCAAGCCCCTTCCTCAAGTGCGGTCTACCAACGTCGCACTTACAGCGGACGATATAAATGCCGTCGCCTTGCAGGCTGGTTATCTAGACATTGCATCAAAACCCCAATCCGCACCTGAAATACTGGGGGTAATCCCAGAACGCAAGACCGAAGAAATTTAATTTTGACTGCGACCGGATAAATTCGGCAGCCCCCGCAAAATTGTAAAAAGACCGAAATAGATAATTAAATTAGCCGGCAGGACGATCCAGTCGAATTCTTCCATTCCGTGAACACCCTGCGGAGAAAATAGCATCGCGAACATCGCGGCGACTAATCCCCCGGGCATTTGCGAAAATACCTTCCACGATTTTGACGCCAGCAATAGCGTCGGCATAAATTACGGGGCGTTCCGGTATTCCCAGCCATCCCAAGGTTGCGAGTATTATTGCCATCATGCTGGGCCAAAAATGGTGCCTTAACTTTTCCACGTTCATGGACATGTGAGAATACCTCCAAATTCGAGGCCGCGCGGGCCAACGTCGCGCACTGTTGGGAACAAACGTCGGCGCGAGAAACTTCAGGGGCTGAAGCCCAACGAATTAAGCAACTTTGTTGTCGCGGCTAAAGCCGCGACCTACAAAGCTGCAGCTACCCATACGGCCGCGAAGACGTCGTTCTTTGGCTCGTTGTTTTGAGGGAATCCACAGTTAAAAATGTCAGACGCCGGGCTTCTTGTCAGGCCTTGCCTCGATACGAGCGGGGGTATAGGCTTCTTTTCGGCGGCTCATTCGTGGGACCAATGGCTGCAGCGCGATTGCCAAATGAGACTCAGCGACAGGCGGGTTGGGCTTCACCAGCGAGACTAACCTCGGCAAGATTAAATTCATTACACATAAATATATAGGAGGTTGAAAAATGGCTACAGCAACAACCGTGATGGAACCGAATGTCAAGATTAGTGCTACCAAACTTCTAATCAATGGACAGTGGGTGAACAGTGTTTCGGGAAAAACCTTTCCGTCCATCAATCCTTCGACCGGCGAGGAGCTGGCGCGAATCGCGGAAGCAGATGCCGCTGACGTGGATAAGGCGGTGGCCGCGGCGCGCGCTGCGTTTGAAAAAGGACCGTGGCGCAAGATGACCGCTTCGCAACGCGGCAACCTGATGTACAAGCTTGCGGATTTGATCGAGAAAAATCTGGATGAGCTTGCGCAGCTCGAAGCGTTGGATAACGGAAAGCCTTACAGCGTGGCGCGCGCGGCGGACTTGCCTTTGACGATTGCATGTTATCGCTACTACGCAGGATGGGCGGACAAACTTCAGGGCAAGACCATCCCGGTGAACGGGAATTATTTCACGTACACCAAGCACGAGCCGGTTGGAGTAGTGGCGCAGATTATTCCGTGGAATTTTCCGCTGCTGATGCAGGCGTGGAAGCTGGGCCCCGCGCTGTCCACCGGCTGCACGGTGGTGATGAAGCCGGCGGAGCAGACGCCGTTGTCGGCGTTGCGCGTCGGCGAATTGGCGCTGGAAGCGGGATTCCCTCCCGGCGTTTTGAATTTGTTGCCTGGCTACGGGCCGACCGCCGGTGCGGCGCTGGCTCGCCATATGGACGTGGATAAAGTGGCGTTCACAGGATCCACGGAAGTGGGGCACCTGGTGATGAAAGCGGCGGCAGAATCCAATTTGAAGCGGGTCACCCTGGAGTTGGGCGGCAAGAGTCCGAACATCGTGTTCGCGGATGCGGACATGGATAAGGCCATCGAAGGCTCGCACTTCGCGTTGTTTTTCAATCAAGGGCAATGCTGCTGCGCGGGTTCGCGTACTTTCGTGGAAGACAAGGTCTACGACGAATTCGTGGAGCGCAGCGCGGCGCGTGCCAAGAAGCGGACGGTCGGCAATCCATTCGACAAAAATACCGAGCAGGGACCGCAGGTGGACCAGGAACAATTCACCAAGGTGATGGGCTACATCGACTCCGGCAAGCAGCAAAAAGCCAAGTTGATGGCCGGCGGCAATCGTGTGGGCGACAAGGGATTTTTCATCGAGCCCACGGTGTTCTCCGAAGTGAAAGACGACATGAAAATCGCTCAAGAAGAAATTTTTGGGCCGGTCATGTCCATCCTGCGTTTCAAGGATATTGGAGAAGTCGTGGAGCGCGCCAACAAATCGCTGTACGGACTGGCCGCGGCAGTTTGGACTCAGGACATCACTAAGGCTCACGCCATCGCGGACAACGTACGTGCGGGAACGGTTTGGGTGAACTGCTACGACGTTTTCGATGCTGCCGCGCCGTTTGGCGGATTTAAGCAATCGGGCATTGGGCGCGAGCTGGGCGAATATGGACTCGCCAACTACACGGAAGTAAAAACCGTAACGATTAAGTTGTAAGCGGGCAAGCTCTGAACGGGCCTGTGCATTAACGCGCAAGCCCGTAATCATTTCAAAGGCGCTTCGCGGTTATCATAACGACATGATTGGTGTGCTCAACGTGCGGTATTTGGCGGCGTCTTTTCTTTTTTATTTGGCGTTTAGTTGGGGCGCTGCAAGTTCGCGCGGTCAATCAGTGACGGACGGCTCGCACGCAAATGTCGGCGCTCGAACGCGCGCAGAACATTTGCGCCATGGGATCAATCTCAGCGAGTGGTTTGCTCAGGTGTACGACCCCAGAGGCTATACCAAGGAACACTTTCAGGCTTGGAACACGGCGCAAGACATCGCGCTGATTAAGGCGCTGGGATTCGATCATGTGCGCCTGAGCGTCAACCCGCAGCCGATGTTTCGGCCGCGGCAAGCGGATGAACTTCCCGCGGAATATCTCAGCGAACTCGACGCCGCGGTAAAGATGATTTTGGACGCGAATCTGGCGGTGATGATTGACATCCACCCGGATTCGGATTTCAAGGAAAAGCTGGCGAAGGAGGGGGATTTTACCGAGCAGTTCGCGGATTTCTGGCGCGGGCTGGCGCGTCATTATTCGAACCTCGATCCTAACCTGATGTTTTTTGAAATTCTGAATGAGCCGGAAGCACGCGATCCTTATCGCTGGTATGGCGTTGAATCGCGCGTGGCGGTGGCGATTCGGGAAGGCGCTCCCAATCACACCATTATTGCTACCGGGGCGCGGTATTCGGACGATGACGATCTTTTGTCCATCGAGCCGCTGCACGATTCGAATGTAATCTATGCGTTTCATTTTTACGATCCGCATGTGTTCACCCACCAGGGCGCGACCTGGGGAGAAAATTATTGGCATTTTGTGAAGGCCCTTCCCTACCCCTCGACGCCGGAAAATGTTCAGGCTTCGATTGCGGCTATTCCGGAGCCGGCGAAACGTCTGGCGGCCGCGCGTTATGGAATGGATCGCTGGAATGCGGCGCGTATGGATGAAGAATTTGACCAAGTTGCCGCGTGGGCCAAGCGCTGGAATGTGCCGGTAATCTGCAATGAGTTCGGGGTGTTCCGCAAAGAAGCGCGTCCAGAAGATCGCGCCGCGTGGATTTCTGACGTGCGCAAATCTCTGGAGAGACACGGAATTGGCTGGACGATGTGGGATTACAGCGGCGGATTTGGAGTGGTGACCAAGCCCAACGGTCAACCGATCGTTGACGAACTCACGGTAAAAGCGCTGGGCCGCACCGTACCGCACTACTGAAGTGTTGTTACGTCCATATCAGCCAGATGATTTCGACGCGCTCTACAAGCTTGATCAGAGCTGTTTTCCGCGCGGGATTGCATATTCGAAAACCACGCTGCGTTATTTTTTGGCGCTTGCGTCTGCTGAGTGTTTGCTGGCCGTAGAACATGAGGATGTCGCCGGGTTCATCTTGTGTGAACGCGATGGAGCGCTCGCGCACATCATCACACTGGATGTAGCGGAGGGCCATCGGAGGAGCGGGGTTGGCTCGTTGCTGCTAAACGCCGCGGCAAGCAACCTTATTACGCAAGGTGTGCGGACCGTGTTTCTGGAAACGGCGGTGGATAATCACGCCGCTGTAGAGTTCTGGTCACGCCACGGTTACATGAAGGAAGGTATTTTGAAGCGGTATTATTTGGGGCGCATTGATGGTTATGAAATGAGAAAGAAACTTTCGGCCGGAGAAAAATAATAACCTCCCGAACGATAACCCCATGAATTAACTTTGAATTCAACGAGCGTTAGGATCAAACCAAATTGGGAGCTTCGTGGTTATCGGCCTAGGTGTTTCTACATTACGAGACCCACCCTCCAAAAACCTGAGGGTGGGGCACCCTCCGCTCAATATAAAGATTTATTAATGTTGGCACGCTTCATTAATGAGCGCAGCGGTGAAAAACTGTCACAGTTCGGTAACGGCGTTTGTGTAAGCTAAGAGAACGTCGGAGGGTGTATTGCACGATTATTTAATGTCGGTAGTGTTGGGAATTGTCGAAGGATTGACGGAGTTTTTGCCGGTCAGCTCGACGGCGCATCTGCGCATCGCTGAATATCTGCTGAATATCAGCCTGCAAAGCGGCTACTGGAAGATGTACACCATCGTGATTCAGATTGGCGCAATCGCCACCTTGCCAATTTATTTTCGCGAGCACATCCGGCAGTTGTTTTCCACGTTCCCGCGCGGCGAACGCGGCGATCGCACGATATACACCCATCCGTTGAGCCTGGTGATGATAGCGTTCGTGATCACCGCGGGGCCCTCTTATCTACTGACCAAAGTAATCGGCAAGAATCTGGAAAGCTTGTGGGTGATGGGCACTGCGCTGGTGGTTGGCGGGGTAGTGATGTGGCTGGTGGATTGGATGAACACGAAGGCGGAAGCCGCGGGGGAAGCCGCCGGCGCGAACAGCCGCATCCATACGTGGCGCATGGATAACATGAGCCTGGGACAAGCGATGTGGATCGGCGCCTGCCAAATATTGTCGGGACTTTTTCCCGGCACTTCGCGATCGATGTCCACGATCACGGCGGGGCAAATTACGGGCATGTCTCGAGCGGCGGCCCTGGAGTTTTCTTTTTTTCTCTCCATGCCCACGATGGCGATGGCCGTGGCTTATTCCCTGTACAAGTCGATGCTGGGGAAAGATGAGAATCCGATCGGCGTAGCGCAGATCGATGCGCATCAATGGATTGTGTTGCTGATCGGGCTGGCCGTGTCGTTTGTGGTGGCGTACGGTGCGGTGGCGTGGTTTATGGGATGGGTGCGCAAGCGTGGGCTCGCACCGTTCGCGGTGTATCGAATTATCCTGGGCGCGGTGGTTTTGTACTACGCTACGCGAATCGTCGGATAAAAAACTGGGCGCTGCCTGGCGCCCCTTCTCCAAAGAAACACCTGCTATAAATGTGGTTGTTGTCTAGCGGAGCTTTGATATCATCGTGCAGTTCGGTTCCTCCTGCGGGTGCGCGATAGCGCCAACGCCCCGCGCGTCACTCAGCCTTCCCCAAATTGCTGAGGTGAAATACTTGCGTCTTCTGACTCCTACCGAAAACAAACGGCTCAACGAGCTGATCGGATTTTTGTGCGTCACCGTGTCGGTGTTAACCGCGCTGGCTTTAATTTCCTATTCCCCGCGCGATGCGGCCTGGAATGTGAGCGCCAACGGCGCTGATTCCGTCAGCACTAACAACTGGATCGGGCCCGCGGGGGCGTATGGAGCTGACCTGCTATTTCAGGTGTTTGGCTTCGCGGCGTTTTTGCTGCCCATGGCGTTGGCGGTGCTTGGGTGGCGCTGGCTGAAAAACCGCGCGATCAATTCGCAAGTTGCGACGCTGATCGGCTACGCACTTTTGTTGCTGGCGCTCCCGTCACTGCTGACACTATGGCATTTCCCGGATGTGCGCGGCACGGTGCCGCCCGGCGGAATGCTGGGCTCGTTGGTTTCGGGCGGCTTGAGGACGGGCTTCAATCCGATTGGCGCAAATCTTGTGGCGGTTGCGCTGTTGCTCACTGCGTTGTTCATGACCACCAGATTTTCGTTTTCTGGAGCTCACGCGTGGGCCAGTGGACCGAAAGGCCCGATCGGCGCCGTGGAAAAACTGGGCATTCTGCAAAAAGTCCAGGCTCGCTGGCATGCCTGGCGCGGAACGCGTGAGCAAGATCGGTTGCGCAAACGATTGGCGGAAAAACGCCTTTCGGGGGGAAAACCGGTGGCTCCGCAATCGGTGGGTAACAATTCGTCGCTGAATGAAAATTCCCGGACGATTGAGCTGGACGACGAGAGCGATGTTTTCAAATCGCGGCAGGAAGAACGTGAAGCGGAGCGCGCAGAAAAAGAAAGAGAGCGAGGGCACAAGGCGCCGATCTTTGTAGTGGACCGCGAGCCGGAAAAGCCGCCACTGCGAAAATCCGCTGCCGAGCCGAAGATCGCCAAAGGACACACCAATTACAAGTTGCCGTCGGTTTCATTGTTGCGCGAAGGGGAACGCAGCCAAAAACTTGACGAAACAGAGTTGAAAGAGCGGGCTCGCGCGATTGAAGAAAAGTGCCAGGAGTTCGATGTACAAGGGCGCGTAACGCAGATCAATCCCGGTCCGGTGGTTACCACCTTCGAATTCAAACCCGAAGCGGGCATCAAATACAGCCGCATTATTGGCCTGACCGAGGATTTGTGCCTGGCGCTGCAAGCCGAATCGATTTTGATTGAGCGCATCCCGGGCAAATCCACTATCGGAATCGAAGTTCCGAACTTGACGCGCCAAACCATCGCGCTGCGCGAAATTATCGAAGCGCCGGAGTTCATCAATTCCGCGAGCAAGCTCACTTTGGCCATGGGAAGAGACTTGCACGGAAGAATCCGCGTGACTGATCTGGCATCCATGCCGCACTTGCTGATTGCGGGTTCGACCGGCACGGGCAAGAGCGTTTTCATCAATTCGCTGATGATGTCCATTTTGTACAAGGCCAGCCCCGACGACGTAAAAATGGTGCTGGTCGATCCCAAGCGGCTGGAATTAAACCTGTACGAAAATATTCCGCACTTGATCGCGCCGGTGGTCACCGATCCGAAGATTGCGTCGAACGTTTTGCGCAACGCGACACGCGAAATGGAAAACCGGCTGAAATTGCTGGCGCAACGCGGCGTTCGCAACATAGATCAGTACAACCGCACGTTTCAGAAGCAGCAATCGCTGTCGCTGTTCGACAATGTGGAGGAGAGCGAACACAAGCCGCTTCCCTACCTGGTGATTGTGATCGACGAGTTGGCCGACCTGATGATGGTGGACACCAACAACGTGGAAGAATCCATTACCCGACTGGCGCAAATGGCGCGCGCTGTGGGGATTCATTTAATTCTGGCGACGCAGCGGCCGTCGGTGGATGTCATTACTGGACTGATTAAAGCAAACTTCCCTGCTCGGATATCTTTCCGGGTGGCCAGCAAAGTCGATTCGCGCACCATTCTGGACGCCAACGGATCGGAATCGCTGTTGGGCAAAGGCGACATGCTTTATTTGCCGGCGGGCTCGGCGCGGCTGCATCGCATTCACGGGCCGCTGGTCAGCGAAGATGAAATTGTGTCCGTTTGCGACTTTTGGCGGGAACAGGCGCAGGCGAAATACAACGAACAATTGTTGGAAGCGCCGAAGGATGAGAATGGCAAAGTTGTAGAAGCGGGCGGCGAGCCCGAAACAGCGGAAGCCGCGGCTGACGATGTGGATGACGATCTGTATCAGGACGCCATTCGGGTGGTGTGCGACGCCGGGCGCGCATCGACTTCGACGCTGCAGCGCCGGCTGCGCATCGGCTACGGCCGCGCGGCGCGGCTGATCGATCTCATGGAAAAAGACGGCATCGTGGGCCCGCCGGAAGGCACCAAGCCGCGAGAAGTTTTAAAGAATCGCAACTGGATGCGGGAATTCGACGACTCCGCGCAAGAATAATTAACTGGCCGCAGGATAATTAATCTTGATGGATAATTTGACACGCACACTGCGCGTCTCTAGAATTTGTTCAGTGCCGGGGTAGCTCAGTGGTAGAGCGCCGCCCTGAAAAGGCGGGCGTAGCCAGTTCGATTCTGGCCCCCGGCACCACCGATACTGCCACGCCCTAGCAATTGCCAACTTCCTGAGGCCACGTAGTGATCGCCGCTCGGAGTCATCGTGATTTTATCGACATGCTTAGCGAGTTCGGCACGCACTTGGGCGGTGTCAGAATTTAAGATGCCGCGAATTTCCTTCATTCGAGTCTCGACGAGCATTCGTATGTTACGTAGCTTCGCCTGTAGGGCGTCTGGTCGTGCTTCGAGCAGCTTCCCTGTTATTTCGCCAATCTGGCGCTCGCGATCCACAAGGGCGCCCCTGATTCCAGGTGAGCAGTCGCCTTGCGCCACGAAGTTGGCCAGGTTTCGTATCTCCCGTTCTAACTCCTCCTTGCGTCGACGCATTTGCTCCAGCTCGCCGCCGAGGTTCTCCATGGCGGTCGTAAATTCGTGCTCAAATTTCTCGAGGATGTAATCGATGACTTCCGGCCGCATTACCTGATTCTGCAAGCCCCCCAGCAATCTCTCCTCAAGCACCTTCCGGAAGACGCGCGTACCGTTGCGACAGACAACAGCACCTCGAAAGGTGTTCTGCGGGCACCCGTACACAACGTCTGTTCTCCCACGCCACCGTCCAGAGACGATACTTATATTTGCGCCGCACTCGCTGCACTTCAGTAACCCGGAGAATAGATACGGCGAACTAATCGAGCGGCCCTGCATGCCACCCTTTTTCCCAATTTCGCCATAGAGCTCCTTGACCGTCCGAATTCGAGACTGAACTGCGTTCCATAGTTCTTCCGACACAATCCGCTGCTCGGTAATCTCCCGGACGACCCACTTGTCTGGGGACGTTCGTTTGTAGATGCGCTTTCCGGATCGTGAGCGCACTTTGACTGTTTTTCCCCAAACGACGTTACCCCGATAGCGCTCGTTTCTAAGAATTGTGCGGATCGACGATGGGCACCAAGATTGCGAGATCCTTCCTTTCTGGGGTTGTGGGGATATGACGCGCTCTGCATTTAGCTGTTTTGCGATCTTTTGAAGACTGAGGCCGCCCGCATACAAACTGAAAATCCTGGTAACGATCGCCGATTGATCTTCCCGCACTTCGAGTCGAACACCGGTTATCAGTGGCCGCCCGTGCTGGTCAACCCGAGTCGGGTCTTCGATGGGCACGTTCCGGTATCCAAAACATCTCCCGCCGGTGTGCAGCCCGTTTAGCGCTTTCCCCTGGACGCCGCGGTGGACTTTTTTACCTAGCTCTTTGAGGTAAAGACTGTCGACAATCCCGTGTGTAGCAAGCAAAACTTCTGCCTGCTCAGAGTCGGTGTCTATACCTTGGCTGACGAACACAAGTCGAACGTTCGCAAAACGGAGGTCGTCGTGAATAGCAAAGGAGTCCCTAAGTGTTCGGCTTAGGCGTGAGGTGTCGTCGATAAGGACAGCGTCAAATGGATGCGCTGAACTGACCGCGGCCGCGAGCATTTTGCGCAGCCCTAACCGGTCATCTGTTGCCCCGGAAATCGCCTCGTCGGCATAAATGTGGCAGTCAAGAACAGCCCACCCATGAAGCGACGCGTACTCCCGACATTTCCTGACCTGATCGTCGATGCTTAACGGACTTTGCTTCTCGCTGGAGAATCGTGCGTAGATAGCGCAGCGGAGTTGATTCATTGAATCCTCTCGGCCGAAAGCCCCTTGGACGTCTCGGACTGTGGCACACCTGTGAGGGGTTCAGCAATATGAATTCCAGTTTGGCGCTCCGCAATGTACTCACGCACGAGAACGGGTACGATCACGCGATCAATAAAATCTCTGAGATCGGGATCAATCTTGGCGCCTAGCCGCTCGAGTTTCTTCTTTCGCTCAGTCGCTGTCACCCATACGTCCGTTTCTCCTCCTTTTTTTGATACTTATTCTGCCCCTTCAAAAACACATGTTTCTGGAACGACGTTTCCGTCCTCGCTGCCACCATAAATTCAATGGCTTGCGGCTGCCCGGCCACGAGGGTTTTTGGAACGCCCGCTACTGAACCAACTCTGTCGCAATCTTTGGCCAACTGCCAAGAACCGGAGTTCGGTAACCCAGCATGGCGGCGTACACAAACTGCGGCCGTTTGACACGGATCTGAAAACCGCCGGCGCGCGATTCAGAGAGAACAAATCCAGTTCGTTGCAATTTCTTTCTCCAACGCGTTGCCGTGTGCACCGAAACGCCTAGATACACCGCTACCTCCTGATCGCTAAGTGGCTCCCCGTTCATCACAAGAAACCAGGGATTCACTTCCTGATCACAGGCAGCCCAGTACAAAGTGAGTAGCCAAACGGCTGGACCAATCTCTCGATATTTCCGGAAAAGCTCCTCTGCACCATTCATACCCGCGCCTCCTCGTAAGATCCCGACGGCAGCTCAAACGCACGCTCCTTTGCGCGTAAACGATTCCGATGGTCTACAAAATCGGGAGGGTAGTAACAGTTTTGTGATCGCCGACTCTCGCAAAGATCAATCACTTTTGAACAAAGGTTTCCCGGCAACACATCGGCTTCTCGTTGTGCCTCGCATACATCAACGACGGCATCTACAAAACCGCACGTGAGCAGCGGATTTGTCAGATCGACGTCGTACTGCAACATCGCGAACGCCTCCCGTTCATCCCTTCCAAAAGGTGATTCCAAACCCTTCATCCTGCAGCATTCGATCAATCTGAGGTACGATTCGCCGGACACGCGAATTTTGGCGGTGAGGCGTTCGGCGAGCTTTTGCCTCTTCTCCGAAGGAGAAAAAACTCTTTTAGAAGACAATCGCTGTTCGGCGTCAAACCGACGCCGTACGGCGTCATGTTCTACTCTTCTTTCTTCTATGACTTCTATTGACTTCTTAGGAGCCTGCAAACCATTTTGACTCTGTGAGTTAAGCTGGTTGCTGTGGACACTGCTATGGACACCCTTGTCCACTGCTCTGTCCACACCACTGTCCACACCAACATCGTCGCTGTGGACACCGGCGTCCACAGCAGAATTGGTTTGCTTGGCATCGAACTTCAATATTTTGATCGTTGTAAGCTCGTGCTGATTTGCCGCGAATTTAACGTCGATATAGGTGCCGTTCAACTCAGCGATCGTACGCTGAATCATTCGCGTTCCCCAACCAAGGGCACTTGCAATTGTGTGGTAATCAGTCTCGACGCATCCGCGATTTGGACCGGACCAACCGGCGGAGAGATGACACCACAGGTAAAATTTCGCTCCGTTGCTCGACATTTTTGCCTGGTGTAGATGCTCTTTGAGACCCCTGCGGATTTGCACGAATCCAGGACCGCGCTTTTCTCTTGACGCCATGGGCGCCGATACTTTATTGTCTGACATCAGAATCGATCTCCAATGTTTCCGCCCCGCGCTTCCAACGCGGGGCTTTATTTTTTAGTGCCCGAGAGCTGGGTAGATAGGCTCATACTCAGTTTGCTGTTTACCGGTCTCAACAAATCTGGGTTCATCCAGCAGGATGTAACAAAGACCGTCCACAAGATGCCTTCGTTTTTCGACTGGCATTTGCGGATCGTTTTTGTCGACTACATTCCCGCGCCATTCCGCAAAACGTAAGTGCCTGATTTGGTAAACCAACTCGTCGTTATCGTCCATCACCGTGAGAAGGGGCCTCATTTTTTCTTTGTCGCCGACACTGTATGGTTTGAGTTTCAGGGCTTCGTTGATCAGCTCGAAACCGCTCATATCGCGATTCTTCTTTGCGGGCCGGAAATACAGTCCGACCTCGCGGTAGGCATCAAAGTAAGAGTGCTCTTCACTGGCGTTCATGCTTCGGCCAGCCACGTCCATCAGCATGTAACGCGGCTCAAATCCCAAGTGGTGGTGAATCAGTTTTAGCTTTTCAGCGTAGTCTTTAACCGTGAGTCTGGGGTCGCCGGCTTGAGGTTGTTTCGGCCACCAAGCGAAGGGGACTACCATCTCACCTTCTCGGTTCACTGCAAGCCAGACGAAAGCATGCGGAGTCCGCGGATGCGGATCGCACGCCATCCACATCGTCCATTCGTGAGGTTCCAACTTACGATAGGGAACAACGTGCGTGCTATCGTCCCACTCAGGAAAAACTAGTTGGCCGCTAAGGGCTCCGTAATCGATCTCGAACTCTTGCGCCCAACGGGCCGCCGACATGCCCTTCCGCGCTTCGTTGTACCAAACCTTTCCCACCTGAGTCGCTGGGTCTTTGTCCGGATCCGCAGTGTAATGAAGGCGCAGAATGTTGAAGCCAAGTTTCGTGCGGCGCCGTGATATCCCCTTCATGCAACGCGGTCCTCCGCTAACTCCTCAAAAAATCCGGGAGACGCAGAGGAAACAATATCCAGGCGGCCACCGCCGGAGAGCATTGGTTTGGCGGCGCCGATCAAGGATTCCAAGTCGGTTTGAAATGCCCCTTCGTCGATGAAAAGTGCCGAACCAACGTGTTGGCGGATGATGTCTGGGCCCTGGGCAATTCCCCACAACTCGCTGTAGGGCAGAACAATCTCGCCGCCAGGACGATAAAACTTCAAATGGCAGAATGAATATTCCGCTGGAAACACCGCGCGCAAGAAGACCGGTTGATTGCCCCAAATGGTAAAACACCTTTGGATCAATCGGTCTGAATCCTCCTCCTTTTTGGAGGATAGAAAGTTCAGTCTGTTGGTGTGGAACTGTGCGTCCCACAGGTAAAGACTGCAGAGCACCCAGCTGCACATCATCTGACGCGATTTTTCTATGAGATTCATTTTCCCGCGGAGCCAGAACCGGATGAGTTCCCGTATGTACTCTTTATCCGGGAACGGCTTGGCAGTCACCGTAGGGTCGTGCTCATCCCGCGTCTTTGCATACTTGAAAAGCCAGTACTCCGCGTCAGCCGCGCACCGGCGGCGCTCTTTTTCTTCCAGGGCAGCGTGCAGTTCAAGTTTTTGCTGGCGATTCATCCGCTCCAAGCAAAGCGGTGATGGCACTATCGAGTTCTTCGTCGCTGGCATGATTTAAATCCAAATTTAGGTTTCCACTTACCTGAAGCTTCTGTGCCGTGAATGCGCCCATCAATCGCCCCCAGACATCAACGGCGCGGAGCCGGATATCCAAGGCTTCGACCTCTCGCGTATCCAGAACTATTCCCTGATTAGCAAAGAATTTGGTTTCCTTGGCTTCGAGGAGCGGCCGTAAGCATTTGTCAGCGACGTATTCGATCGTTAGACCTAGTCTTTCAAGGACTTCTGGTGCCCTCTCGCTGATGCTCTTAAGCGCTCTGTGGGCGTCCTGTCGATACGCGTAGCCGGCTTTTTCCCCTGCCTCAGCAACGGAGGTGGACATTGGAATCTCTTTGAGGAGCCTGGCTTGTTTGAGCGTCAATGTCGTTTTGGAGGACTTGGTAGACTTTTTAGATTTCACGCAACACCTCTCGCTATTTTGGGTCGTCGAATCGGGGAAGCACACCACTCCGCTGTTCCTTAATGGCCATTACTGGCTTGATCCGACCCTTGGTGTTTCAGTTAAGCCAACCGGATGGACACTCGAAATAGCTGATTTTGTTAATCTTGCCTTTTTTAGCAACTAGTTCAATAAAGCGCTGGTTAACCACTTGGCAGATTCTTTTGAGACTTCGACTTGCCGATTGATCACCGCGATATTCTTCTAAGAGTATCGAGTCCACAACGAGGTTTTTACCGCTGTCAGAAACTTTGATTAGCCCAATGGGCTGCCCACCGCCCTTTATAAGGCAGTCGAGCATCTCTTTTCGGCGGTCGTCGTAGTTCCAGACCACGGCCCCCATCCGCTCGTTTTCACTGGGCCCCGGACGAACGGCGATTGCCACAATAAGTTCGCCCGGCGTTATTGCATCAAATTCAGACATCACCAGATCCTGCAGTGCAATTAGCTCTAAACTCGTCACGTTCTACCTCCCGTTGAACAAAAATCTCTTTGATACCTTGGCCGATGCGCCGAGAATGCAGTACGTCCACTGCTTCACCGTCTGCGAGCTTGACATTCGAGGTAACAACGGCGGTGACCGCTAACTCGTCTTCGACTACAACGATTGCTTGTCGCTCTGGTTTTCGGTAAGCGTACACCGGGCCGGCAACATTCGGGTCGTTCCGTTTGCACACCTGATACATGACCTGAAAAATTGAATGGGTCATTTTTTCTCCTTCCGGAAGCGCGCAACGGCTCTAGTGGCGTCGTGTTGGCTTAATAGTGGAAATCGGTCCATCAGGAGACCAATAACAAATCCAGCGCGGGCTAATTCGGGATCACGGCGTAATTCCCGCACTGCCAATTCTGTTTGCTCCGCATGCTGTTTATCCTTGGATTCCTGGCATGCGTCTTCGAAGCTTTGCCCCGTTGGGACATTGCTCCCGACAATCTCATCGAGCGTCTGCTGATCTCGTGCGGCTTGTTCTCTTTGAAGCTGTTCAAGAATTCCCATCTTCGTCTCCTCCGACTTTTGGACTTAACTGCATTTATAAACTTTATAAATCGCTCTGGACGCCATGCCCGCGCATACCTTTAGTGGACCTTGGCGGACATTGGCTTGGCGCTCTCAGGCTCCTTCTTGTCGATGCTTTGCACTTCTTTTTTGTAATTGTCCCGAATCACTGCAATGCTCTCCGCGACCATTCCGATGGTCCCAAGCATGACCATTACGACATGCGTCAACACCGCAAGCGAGAGTGCGCATGACGCCATGGCCCAACGACTACCCCAGATTACTGAGACGAAGGCCATAAGCACCGCCAACCAGACGAGACCGGCAAGGACCGCCCTCTGGTATAGGAGCCTCTCAATCGCTTTCAGTTTCTCTGACAACTTTGCTCTCATATTCAGCCTCTTTTTTTCGTACTCACCTTGCCGGTACGCCGGTGGGTGCCGTCCGCGGGATAGACGCCGAACGCTGCAATCGCTTGTTTAAAACTGCATCGATTGTTTGTTCGTGAGCATCTTTTTCCGCATCGCGAATTGTCGATTCCGCTTCTTGGAGTTTGTCCTCGTTTGTCATGGCCTTGTATTCCGCGCTGGAGAACAGCTTGCCTAGGTAGGCTTGCAGGTACTGGCCGCGCATCCTTTGAGCGGCGTCTCGTTCGTCTCGTGTGAGGTTTATTTTCACATCGTCCACGGTGACCGTTTTTCCGACGAACCCAATGTTTCTCAGCCCAAGACCGCTTAGTCGATCAAGTTCTTTATCGACGGGACCGCGCGGCCTGGCGTCAGCAAACCCTCCCGGAAATAGTGATGCGAACCCGCTGGAACCTTCCTTTGTGGATGGGCGCCCAAGCGCATCAAGCTTCGGCGGAATACTCTTACTCACCACCGGTAGTCCGGAGAGGATGCGCTCGTACATGCCGTTTGGATTGCGCACCGTTGGATCAAGCGCGTCGTTGAGGGTGCGATCTGCAGATTCCAGGGGAACAAAACCTCCAACGATGCCAGTAGCGAACCTGCTTGCCGAGTGCGCTGGATCACTCAACGCATCGACAAGGTTTTTCATACCGGCGAGGAACGATTCTCCGAGTAAGGCTTGGCCCATCGCGGCGCCGGCGGCAATCAATTGGTCAGGTACAGGCTGATCACCGGTTTTTTCCATGCGGTCGTGCCAGCCCGCAACAGCCGCGGCGTTCAGAGCCAGCGGCCCGAGAATCTTGTAAGACACCCAGCTATTTCCGATCTTCATTGAAAATGGTTGTTTGCCAGAGCGGTAGAACTCATCCCGTTCGGCTGGTGCCGATGGAGGCGCACCGGTCAAACTCTTCTTGGCCGCCAGATACGCAAACAGCCCCATAATTGCCGTGCCGATCAACGCGCGCGCCGCGATTCCGCTGGCTTCCTTGTTTTTCCAAACCTTAGGGTCAGAGAGCCGTACCGCACCAAGGGGGGAGTAACGAAAGGCATGCTTCGTGAGGTTGTAGGGGATCTGGATGAAGGGAATAACAAATTTCATTGGGCGCAATCCACCGATAAGAGGGAAACTCGGTGAGATTTGTACCTTGTCGCGCATCGTTGTCAGAATTCGGGAGAGCGCGTCGGGCGCTTCGGTATAGGTTTGCAAGTGCGCCTGATTCATTGCCGCATCCACCATCTCGGCGGTCGGGTGCTGAATGAGTGCTGCAGCACGATTTTTGAATGCTTCCCCCCTGAGTCGTTCTTTTAACGCCTGGCGGACGGCGCCAGCGTGTATCTCCCCCTGAAAAGCCATCACCTGAAAGAATTTCGTAACGCTCTGAAGTGTGCGCCCCGGTAAGTTCCAAGGATTTTTCGCGCCACCAGGAAATTCATAGCGGTACGGCATTTCAAAGTTTGTGGATTCATCCTTGTCGAATCCGTGAGACATGATGAATGCGGCCTTGCGTAATCCCTCCGGTATCGCGGAGACCGCTGCTATAGCGGATATTGGAGCCTCACGCAGATAGTGTTCGCGTGGTCGGCCGGTAATCGTCGCCAGGATTGGGTCAAGCGCCCCCTCAACGCCCTTCTTGGCGACTTCGAGTATTGCGAGCGTGACGTCACCCAGGCCCTTCTTGATCGGGGTACGTGGGCTCGATAGCACATTCGTAATCCAATACGCCTCAATTTTCTGGATCGTTGTCCACTGCTTTTGCGAGCGTAGGAAGTTGTTCAGCGCTACGGGGTCATTCTCTGGAATCTGTGAGAGTCGGTGCGCCGCCTCCGCACTCAACTCCATTCCACCGAGGGCCTCAAGCACTTTTTCGTGGTTTGATCGGTTCTCGCCCTTAAGGGCGTTGGCGATGATGCGTTGCTGTGAAAGTGCGCGGCCGGCTTCGGCCAGGGCTCCGCTGACAGCCTTCTGGATGCCGGCCTGCTTTTGTAGTTCCTCTTGGAAGTGCAGGAAGTTTTCTACCGATGGGTGTTCCTCGGCAAACTTCGCGGCCACGCGCACCATGCGGCCTTGCTCAATCAGCATTCCTCGAGCGGCCAGTAATTCCTCGGCATTCAGCGAATGCCCCGCCCTCATGTTCTTGAGGTCACGTTCCGTGAACATGCCCTCTTCAACCAATTTAGCTGCAGCATCTTTGGTGTTCTGGAAGGTCTGCTTGCCGCGGCGTTGTTCGTCAAACTCCGAACCGCGCTCTTTCGCCATCCGGCGAATCTCGTTGATCACATCTTCCGGCGCATTGAGTTTGTCGAGGCGGATGTTGCCTGCGCCCTCTTTTCTAGCCGGTTCTGTCGGTACTCCGCTTTTAGGTGTGCTTGGCGCTGGAGTTGAGCCTTTCACGGGCTCAGATTTCGAGACGGCTTTACGAGATAGCGCCCGCCGTGCTTTGCCAAGCAGCGACGGAATGCCGAATAGCAATGTGTCGATGGTTCCAAAACCAGCCTCGGCCGAGCGTCTCTTGGCTTGGTATGTCTTGAAGTCCCTTTGAATCGATGAGAAGGTCTTGGGGTCGCCGATATGTTCTTCCGCGAAATCCATTAGCTGGCGCGCATTGTGATAACGCCCTTCCGCCAGCCCTTCCAATTGATCTGCAAGCGCGGGATCGATCGCGCGGACCTTCGCAGCCGTCGCGAGGAGTCTGGATTCCTTTCCGGCCACCGCCGCCTTCGCGTCGGCTTCTGGTGAGGAGTTATAAAGTTTATAAGTCAGCGCATCGTGGTTTTGTATCGCAGACTTCAGCAGTTCAGCGTACTTTTCGGAGAAGTTCGGTCCCGCCCCCAGCTCATTAATCGCAAGCTGCCTGAGCTTCTCAATATTCTCAGGAGGGAATCCGCGATCCTTGATTGCTTGCTCCGCAGCGCGAACTCGACTCTCCCATGTCAGTGCCCCGCGATCAATCGGCAGTTCTTGTGACGTCATCCTGCGAAGCAACGCCCTGTAAGTGTCTTCATGCAAGCCGGGCGTTTCATGCTGCTCGCGCAAATCCATTACAGTCCTACGTAATGCGGGGATGTCTTCTTGATTATACTTTCCGCTGTCTACCAGTTTTTTCTCTAGGTCGAAAATCTCTCTACCTGCACCTGCCCCGCCAGTGGTTACAGTGCTTCCATCGGGCCGGACTTCTTTGGTGCTCTGACTGAAAGGTGTTGCCACCTTGGCGGATTCGGCTCGGGCTGCGTCGATGAGTCGGTAGAATTTGTGGGAGTCTGCCACATTGGGCACCTTTTCTGAGACATATTTTTCGAGCGACTCTATTCCGCGCTCATCCCCACCAGCCAATTGAGTCAAGACCTTTGAAAGTTCAGGATCGCGAGACGCCACTTGTGCGGACAGGTCTTTTAACTGCGGGGAGTACTGAGAAACAACATCGGCACCAGAACCATTAAATACCTCGGGTTGCCGGCCTGCGTCGGAGCTTCCAAAGAGCGGGGACTTGCTCTGCCCCTGAATCGACTGCAGGATTCTATCCAATGGCTCGCTCTCGGGTGCTGGTGTCTCGCGAGACGCCAGCGTTTGCGGGGCTTTCGCCACTGAACCAGAGGAAACACCCAAGCGTTCTTTTACGACGCGTTCAGGGTCTTCCACCGAGATTTTGGCATCTGGGAATTGTCGAGCTAATACGGCACTCTGTTCCGCCAATGCTTGTGCGTCCGTGCCGTCTGCCAAAGCAGCTTTAATTTCCTTGCCATTTTCATCACGCGCGACGATAGCGGAAGGCTGCCCTCCGGAGAACGCTTGCGCCTTATCCTGTGTGTAGCCAAGAAGCTTTCCAAAGTTTTGTTCATCGACGGATCTCCTGATTGAATCTGCTGACACATCCGACGAGTGGTAATAAACGCCCGCGCCGGGCTGGTCGCCAGCCACGATCGTGACTTCGCTGTTCTCGGGCGGTGGCGGAATGGATTCGTGGCCTTTTGGGAAATAAACGACGGGATTACTTCCATTTGCCAAAGCGTCAGTCTGTGCTTTCAACGTTTCAAGAGACTCGGGTGCAAGCGGCTCTTCCTCGGGTCCGATGTGACCTTCGGGTGTTCCGCCTCCTAGCTTCGGCTGCTCTGGTGGTGTAGAAGCCCGCTCAGGAGCTTGCGGAGTGCGCTTCGCGGAGACTTCGCCCTCTTTGGCGAATTGATCCATCGCCATTTTGGCGGTTTGGCCCTTAATGCCCTGGTCAATACCGCCAGCCTGATGTATCCCAACTTCTCCCGCGGTTGCTAGTGCGACCTGCGCTAGCCCCGAGAGCACGCGCGGATAATCTTTATTCTGAACGCCTTCTGAAATGTCGTCGGCGCCTTGCAATCCAAACGTGCCAGTAGCTGCTCGACCAGCGAGAGCGCCAGCTTTTACTACCTGCTGTGATTTTGCGGCGGCTTGAATTGCAGCGTTGATCTTGGCCTGCTGCTCAAGTAAGTCGGCGGCTGTGGCACCGCTCTTACGCATTGCCTGATACTCTTGCGCTAGACGGAGTGCATCTGCGCCTGCACTGCCCGCACGAGAAAGAGCCTCCGCAGCCACTACTCCAGTTCCAGCCGACGCCAAACCAATTGGCGAAAGGAACATATCGTTCAGCGTCGAAACGGCGTCCGAAGCCGCGCCGGCAGCAAACGCCTCAGTTTGTGTCTTGGCAATATTCGGATCGCCAAGATAATCCTCGACGTTCTTTTTTACGGTGCTCAATGGAACTGTCTCTAAATGCAGTTTCCCGGTGGGATCGCGTTCAATGCCGGATGGAATGGGGAGATTTCTAAAACCGGTGCTGAGAAAGTCTGTCGCATTAGCCTGCTCCTGCCCAACGTTGGCCAGGTCTTGCTTCGAGACACCCGCGGCGCCTCTGGCCGCAACTCCGGCCTGTATTGATTGCGCGAGTGTTGGCTCTGGTACCGGTGGCGCGGGTGGTGGAACGGGCGCCGTCGGAGGCATATACCGACCCGTGAAAATGTTTACGGGTACCTGCGTAGCATCGACGGTTTGCAAGGTGGGATTTTGTGGAGGGGCTAGATTGATACCGGGCGCAGTAACCTTCGCCGCTTGTTGTGTCAGCGGTATGGACGGTACTTGCGGTTGAGCATAAAGATTCTGGAACGTTGGCGGAGGGCCAACGGACGGCTTTGGAGAACTTTGAATGGTTTTTAAAATTGTGTTGATCGGCGCAGATTTAGCAGGAGCATTCGGTGCGGATGAGTCGTCGTCCTCGTCCGCGAGCGCGGTCCCACCACCCTGAATTGCTCGTAATATTTTGTCTACGTCGGCCATGGGATTTAATCGTTGTCGTCGTCAAGAACGGAACTGTTTTCCGTGTTCTGCTTCGATAGCTGCTGAACCTGGTCAGGGGTCAATCTTTGTCTTCCGGTCTTCCCCGGCTTTACCCGGTCACGGATGCTCTTACGAACTAAAGGCAGGATTGAGGTCAAATGCTTGTCCGCTGCAGGGTCTCCAGTTTTCAGACTGTTAACGTAGTTGATCGCCTTGTCTGGGTCGCCACCAAATTTATCCATCGCTGCCGCAGCAACCTGTTCCGCATCAGAACCCGTTTGCTCCCGATCCGCACGAGTTATATCCGCTTCTCTCGGTGCCGGTGCGCGACTGGCAATGTTTTGCTTAAGTGGTTGGCCGAATGTTGGACTTTGCGGATTCTCGTCAATCAGACTGTCTGACTCGGATCCGCTCGCTCCACGGTTCGTAACTTTGAGGGGCTTTGGGTTCTTCGCGTTAATTGTCCCTGGAGGCATGAGGGGAACGCCGGGAGTTGTCGTCGGTATGCTCCGAATCATGCTAGGACTGGCAGTTGCTCCGCCGAACTGTCCGGAGCCAACAGGATTCGTTCCGACTGGAATTGCCGTTGTAGTCGGCGTGGATGTGCCTGGTGCGGTGAGTGGCACGGCAGTTCCGTTGCTCCCGTTGGCCACCATGTAACCTTGCGTTGTAGGAATGATATTGGTTTTGTCGGCTTTAGCAGGTTTGCGACCAACCGTTTCCCAGTTTCCGTTCTGAGGATTACGCGCCTGCACCAACAGACTGTCTGGATCGTCAGGATCCTGCACTTCTGCTAATCGGGAGTTCACAAACTCGGGCTGGTTGATAACGTGCTGCGTTCGCGCGGCGTCCAGCATGATTTCCGCGTTCTTCTGCTGGTTGGCAGTCTGTTGATTCGCTAGTTGCTGCATCTGCAGTTGTCGCTGCATTTGCAGTTGCCGCTGCTGATTGTAAAAATCCGTCGCCGCGCCAAACCCGCCGCCTGGATGGCCCTTACCGGTCAACCCACCAATTGCCGCGCCTTCTGCGAGGGGGGCGACGAAACTCAGTAACTTCCCGAACTTTGTTGGCGCGTTTACCGATGCAGTTGCAGGGTTGGCCGCGGACTCTGCCTGAATCGCGGAGCTAAGTGGGTCGCCGTTTACCGGGCCCGCGCCGGCTGTGCCACCGCCGGGCAGTGGGCTACCTGGCTGAGTTAGGGGTTGGGGTGTTGTGCTTTGCGTTTGGCACATGAAACTCCTCGCTCTCGAAAGAGCTCGCTGAATTGATTAATCGTAGTCGGCTGGACTGGACACACCCTTGCCGTTAAATTGTGAGGTCTGCGGAACTGCTCGCCACTACGGACTTGGGTCCAGCAGCTAAAGGATTTTTCGGTCCCGGAATTAGCAACACCGCGAATAACCAATCGGCATCCGCCTGAAGCGCTTCCGTAATGCGCGCGCGCTCAAGGGGTGTTGGTTCGATCCAGCCTCGGCAAATACGATTGATTTTTATTGGGTGCAAGCGAACTTCACGCGCGAATGCGATCTGACTACCAAACCGGACCTTGATTGCTGCTTCTAGATTCGCCCTCAAAATACCCTCTTGAAAATTTCTTCGTCTCGACAGCAATAAAAAAGCCGCCCGGCCTGACGACCAGACGGCTTTGGGAATGTTTTTACGAACCGGAGAAGCTTGCGCTTCCCTCACTTATACGCAACATGAATAGAATGCACGATTATTACCACCACGCTAAATGCGTCTAATCTTCTGATTCCAGAGGCTTTTAACGTTTCCTCGGTATAACGACAGTCACGAAAGAACCCATGTCACGAAACTCCCTCGGAGGATTCAGACGTGCAAACCATGCACAAATTAATTTTCGGTGATCAACTCGCAGGTGATCTGTGGCATCGCTCGTGGACTGCATGACATCATCGCAGACCTTACAGGTGAGGGTTAATGATGGGGACGGTTGTTGGACGACAACGTTTGAAACTTGTCTAGAAACCCAATGCGCCGAAGGGTTAACTGTCGGCGACACGAAATACTCTCCGACCATCTTGCTCAACTCGTTCTCCGCAAACAGGCGCCGATTGGCGTTCTCATCACCGATCTGCAGTCCGCCTACATGGACTTTGTGGGATTTGCCGTCATCGGTCGCAGGGCGGGGACTCACTCTTTTACCGCCACCGGTCGTAGGAGACAAACCCTCATCTACGTTTGCGCTAAACCGGTCGAGTTCATATTTACCCCACCCACCAGATACGGCTTCCTCGCGAGACTTTCCGTGTGCATCGCCAACCCTTAATGCTTCCTGAATGCACCGCCGCCTGACTTGTCGCTCGGCCGCTGTCATCGGTTCCACATTAACCAATGGTCGTCCTGGTTTCCTGACCCTTGCAATCATGCCTTGCAGCACAATTTTTGCCTCTGCTTCAATCTCATGCATTGGTACGGGTGGCTTCTGGGTAGTCTTCGACGCGCCCAATCCGAGTGGTCTCTTTGGGGGCGCTGGCCGTTGGTAAGGTCCAATCTGAATTCGCATACATCCTCCGGTTCTTGAAGCGCGCGCTTTCCCGGCGCACGAAGCAATGTCTCACAATTTCCTTGACAGCATTTCGGTATTATAGTACATGTATATGCGTAATGCAAACCTTTTCGACAAATGAAGTCGCCAAGAGGATCGGCGTTCACAGACTCACTCTGCAGCGGTGGCTCAACGGTGGGTTTATAAAACCATCCATTGAGGTTCCGATGGACGGGCGCATCATGTGGCGCTGGACAAAGGCAGATGTGGAAAAGGCTCGCAGATTCAAAGGAACACAGAAGACAGGCCCGAAACCAAAATCAAAGCGTTAGAAAAATAAAACGCGCCGAGCCAGGCTGCAATCCTGACACGGCGCTAACCGAAGTCGCCTAATAAGGAGGCAACTGATGGCTACGCATAGTGTATTACACAGAGTCAATAGCCCCGGCTTTACAAACGTCGTACCGATCAAATCCGCATCAGTTTCGCAAACAATCACCCAGCTGGAAATTGGCTTAATTCTGGAATTGCGTCGGCGGGCAGAACAACTCCAGCAGCAGGTCGACGAAGCGGAGCAGTCTGTCCGCGCGCGCTTGGAAGCTGGCGCCGGTGTCGAGCCTGGCCAACAATCGGCCTCTCTAAAAGAAAATCTCCGTCGCAACGTCGCATGGCGGGAAGTCTCCGAGCGGCTCGCTGATCGCCTTTACGGTCGTGATGCGGGCCGCGGTTACTGCGAGCGGGTGCTGCATTCAACGAAGCCAACGCGGACTGTATCCCTCGCAATTCTCTAGTCGTTGAGCCGAAACGGGCAGGGTAATTCCCTGCTCGTCCGCCCGCGATTAGTGAACCTGCCCTGCGGGTGCCGATGAGGCTAGGGCAGGAAAAGGAGATTACGGAGATGGAAAACGCGAGAGCAAAGGAAGTTCGGGAGTATATGCAGGAACAGCGGTTAAAGGATCCAGGGTCGATCTTTCTGGATCGTGCGGCAAAAGCGACTTTGGTCGATTTGCTGGACGCGATTGAGGCTTGGTTAAACGCTCTCGATACCGCCGACGACTGTTCTTATGACAATCCGTTAAGCCTCGCTGTAGAAGCGATGAAGATGACGCTGCGTCGTCACGTAACAGGCGTACAGGAATCGGGCCTTCTGGACGCTGCTCTGATCGACACCACTCACCCGCGTTTCGCCAGCGTCCTCGCCGCAATTCGCGCTGGGTTTAGCGTAGACTGCGCCATCGAAGAACAACCGGTCGCCGGTCAAAACGGCCCGCGCCTCATTAAATAGCGCAGGTAAGGCCGAAACCCCAGGGATAATCCTCCGGGGTCGCGCCGTGAATGCGGCGCCTGATGATGGCCATCGAAAGGAATGTGCTATGAAGCGAAGGTCAAGACGGATGCGTAGGGCCTTGAGATCAATTGCATTTCATGAATCTGGTCATGCTATAGCGGCTTGGTGTCTCGGGGTGCGTATTAAAAAACTAACCATCGTGTCGAGCGCTGGCAGCCTAGGGCACTTCCATCACGGGAAAATCCATCACCCCCGGGGGCCGGAGTTTGACATGGACAACGACCGAATGCGGGCCCGCATGGAAAAGAGCATCAAGATAAGTCTGGCTGGCGGGCTTGCACAGCGTAAGGCCGCTCTGGGAAGTTACCAGCTATCTCAGTGGCGATATGACTACGAACAAGCGGTCAACGCTGCAATGTACTGTTGCGGATCGGCTAGAACGTCTGAGGCGTTTTTGAAATATCTTAACGCTGCGACCGAAGACTTATTAGATCAACCACTGAATCAAAAACTTGTCCGCGCCCTGGCACACGAGTTGCTGCGACGACGCACGTTGAAAGGCAAGGAAGTGAAGACTTTCCTCATATCGGAGTTCAATACAATCCGGCTCAACGCTTTGGCCGCACGGGCAATCCCATGCGAGTAGCGATCTACGCACGGGTAAGTACGCTGAACAATGGGCAGGATCCGGCAATGCAGACACGCGAACTGCGAGAATACGCCGAACGCCGCGGTTGGATCGTTACCGGGGAGTACGTGGATATCGGAATCAGCGGCACGAAAGAAACGCGACCGCAGCTCGACCGTCTGATGTCTGACGCGCATCGCCGGCGGTTCGATGCTGTAGTGGTTTGGAAATTCGACCGCTTCGCGCGCTCCGTGAGCCATCTGCTTCGGGCGCTCGAAACCTTCAAGGCTCAGGGCATTGAGTTCGTTTCTTTCTCTGAGCAGCTCGACACCAGCACGCCTGCCGGCAAATTGGTCTTTACTGTTCTCGGTGCCGTCGCCGAATTGGAGCGCAGCCTTATCGTCGAGCGCGTTAAAGCTGGCCTGCGTAATGCGCGAGCGAAGGGAAAGAAAATCGGACGCCCGCACGTATTCGTAGATCGCGCGAGGGTTGCCACGCTCCGTGAACTAGGCTTGTCATGGGCGATGATCGCTGAGCAGCTTGGGGTAGGAGAAGGTACCGCGTACCGCGCCGCTCAGAGCCCCGCCAAAACCACCTCCCGCGAGGTGCCCGCAACTCACTGTGAAATCGCAGCCGATTAGGATACATTCCGTCCGCCAAAACGAAATGATTATGGAGGTTCGATGAAGTAGGCCGCCCTGTGCCGCCTCTTGAACCGCGCGAAGTTCTGGCCATTCGTCATATTCGATTTCGCGCGTCAATCAATCACGCACAAAGCGCGACGGAAACGCGCCGTCTTAAAGCTGGCGATAATGTTCAAACGGTCGATAGCAAGCGAAGGATCGTGCAGCCCGATTCGGAGAATCGGCGCTTAAGAAGCTCGGGAGACAATTCGCCGGGTAAGACAGAGAGGTAATTATGTTTTGGCTAACTTGGCGGTTGGCGTGGTAGTTCTGGCGGTAGTCTATCGAAGACTCATTGCCCTGTTGAATAATTCTGGAGCCCCCGCAGCTTAGGATTGAAATTGCGGTAGAGGTAGGAGAGGGGATTCTACACCCGTTTGGGTTTTGATGGATTCGGCAGCGGAGCAGGCTCTTGCGTGGGCTGTGATGCGATTATGCCTTTGGATTTCAAAATATCTACGTAGTCCGTGACAGAGACTTTGCAACTTATCAGGCCCGCCAGTTGTTTCTCGTTCAACTTGAGTTGTTGCCTAATCAAATTGCCTGGCTGTTCTTTATTCCCGTGTGAGCGTTTTGTGCGAATGACCGTTTGACCGTCGTATTCGAACCAGGCGAGACGGTCGCCGCTGTTGCGTACCTTGAGTCCTAACTTATTTACGATTTTCTCGAACTCGTGAACTTTCATGGCCGATGCATGACATGCTCTTTCAACACACCCCACACCCTAGCCAAATCCGGGCCGAGGCGAGGTTCATCAGCCTTGAGTGACAAATACAATTCAGCAATCGTGTGGCCGAGATCATCGCAAGCCAGGGAGCTCGAAGTGCCCGTCCCAAATTCGTCTATCTTCCGCCACGATGCAATGACGGTGTCTCCGCGCACGTCCAAATGTACGGGGATCGGCTTAATCACACGAAAGTCGCAATGATTGATTGTCCCGAGCAAAATATGATTCGGGCGGCGCTCCCGCGCGCGAATTTGAACCCTGATTCTTTGAATTCCCCTGTCAAATACAACTGCTTGTGGAGCATTGGGCGGAGGCACGACTTTTGGCCCGGGCTGCTCAAGACTTTGGTTTACAAGGTACTGCGACATAGTGGCCATATTTTAATTACCTCGCACCGGCCCTAAGGGCGGAAGTTGGAGTTTGTCGGCTCTGATAAGTGCTCTACCGACAAAGACCTCGTTTGCGTACAACTGGAACTCATACGTTCCAAATTCAGTAAGTGGGATGCCTGCGAAATTCATCCCCAATTCCAGCGGTTCATCTGGCTTACTCCACTGCGCGGTCGCCTTTATTTCCATGACCGGAGACTCGTCCTTCAGATTCACCAGTCGAACCCTCATATCGTACGATCCAGAGCCCTCAACCAATTTTGCGTACAGGCCGAGGTTGTTTATCGTGAGCGGAACCTTTGGAGACACAACCCGGTCAAATACCCCCACGAGCGTTCGTTTTTGAGTCGCCGTATCCTGTATCACCGTGTCGCAGACGATGAACGCTAGAAGTGTCGGAATGTCAGGCAAAGTGTGTCCCTTGCGGGCGGAATATTACACTAGGAGACCCGCATGTGTGCAACCAATTCTTACACGACTCGCTTTTCTGAGAACATAGGACTTAATCGCACGGCTGGAACTGTCCGAAGGAACAGTGTTGCATAGATTGGCTAAAACCAACAACCAACCCCCGTCAATGGCTCGAACTGACCACTACGCATCTGGAGGCTGGCGCCACGGATGCGCCTCTGACTCCATCTTCACCGCTCCGATGGCTGGCTTTGATTTTGTTTGATTCTGGGGGGTATCTGGCGCGAGTTTGCGGGCAATGGTGTTGAGGAACTGAATTTCTTGCTGTGAGAGCCTTGGCAGATCGCTGGCGCGTATCACGAAGCGCTTCAGGTGATTCGGCTTGCCCCTGCTCCTGGCCTACGGCCTCCGCGTCCCATTCTCCCCCGCATTCATTGTGCAACGCCCGTGCAACGCTGCTTCCAAGCCTTTGATTGCTACACTCCCGCCAATGCCAACCCCGTCCGCCATGGACCGGAGAGCGAACCGCACCGCACTGGCGCGTGAAGCTCGGCGCATCGCTGAAGTAGAAGGTCTCTACATCCAACTTGAGCAGGTCGGCGCACTCTCCAGAGGCCGCCATTACTGGGCGTTGATGTAGCGCTCCGGTGTCTCGCTAGACGCTCGGCGCTGACGCACGTTCTGTGGCTTTATGGTCTTGCCCGCCAACGGGGACCGAGGTCGTGCCTAATCGCGTTCTGATCCAAAACTTTCTGTAACAGCTGGTCGTTCCGCTGGTCGGAATGGCTTCGCCTTATCGATTTGTTCCTTAACTTTCGGGGGTATGGCGTTCAGGACCTGTGGTTCTTGAGCCTTTCGCGCTTTGCTTAGCATCTCCACGGAGCTCTTCTTTAAGCGGCGAGAAATGAATGTATGACTACATTCGGTCATAGCGTAGGCGCGGCCGGCCTTCCATATCGTCCTGCCTTGCAGTGCTGGCGAAACTGCATCCATTACCGCGCGGCCCTCTATAGTGTGAGGGTTTAAGTACAAACTGATTCTTGAGCGGGGCGCAATTTCCATCGGCCATGTGGTCGGTGGCTTTAGGTTGCCGGTGATTGGTCTCCCAAATTCGTAATATTTTTTGCCAATCTTGTAACCCACGCTGCTCACCCTCAGCGGAAAAGTACTTTCGTTGAGCACTACGATTCCGGGCCAATCATCTGCCAGCCATTGCTCGCCGGCCACACCGCTCCAAAATACTGGGCTAACAATTACCTTCAGGCGAGGCGCTGTTTGCCGACGCTGATGGATGAACGCCCATGCCGAGAGCACAGTTGCCGGGATAATTGAGATGACAGTCCGAATGAGTTCAAACTTGTGGTCGGGAGTCATCCACACCAATATACCAAATACCAATCGTCTTTCCGAACACGCTACCGTCTAAGTTTTTCCAGGCACGCGGTCCGCGGCCAGCGGGCATCAATCCGTCGCATCAGTTCTTCCGCGAGTTGAATGGATTCGTAGAAGGCTGTTTCTCTCGCCGGCGACGGTTTGCCATCGGCCGGCAATCGACGGCACAAGAATATCGCGGTGATTACGCCAAGAGTTCTCTTCCTGCCCTCACAACCGCTTGCCAGCGTAGGGCGCGATAGAGTAAGTTCCTGAATTACGCTGCGATCCTAAAATCGATTGCTGGCAGTACCGTGCATGCCGTGCCCCCGGCACCACCCACACGTGTCATGGCCTGTTCGACCGACGAAGTCCACCTTGCCACGCGCGGCTAACTGAGGGCTTCGTTGTGGACTGTTGTGGGTGCAACTGTAGATAATAGCTTGCTTGGCATCCTACAGTAGTGCATTATTGCTTTGTGCCACTGAAGACCTGAGTCTTTTAGGGTCCCGGATCGGAGCGTCAATGGCGAAGCGCATTCTTATCGCAGACGACAGTGAATCAATCCGCATGGTCATCCGGAATTTTTTGGAGAACCACGAAGGTTTCGAAGTTTGCGGCGAAGCTGCAAACGGCGTAGACGCAATCGAAAAAGCCAAGGAACTAAGACCCGATTTGATAATTTTGGACTTAGCCATGCCACGAATGAATGGGGCGGCGGCGGCTTCTATTTTGAAGAGCACGATGCCCGACGTTCCGGTTATATTGTTTTCGATGTATGACGATTTTATGAGCAAGTTGCTGTCTTCTGCCGTGCCTGTGGATTTGGTGCTCTCTAAGCCGGATGGCTTGAACGATATGGTTGCGCATGTTCGATACCTGCTAGGTCCTGAGTAGGATCGAGCGGAGTACGGCTAGGATCCTCTGTCGTCGCAAATGTGCTCCGCCATCACAGCCCGAGCCTGGTGAACGCTCTCAGGATGCGAAAGCAGGTTTTGGAGATTTGCAACACGTTCGGTGGCGAACTTTCTCAATTCATCGAGAGTTCCTCGAAGCGCGCCGGGCCGTGGTTTCAATAGCTTGTCGGTAATTTCGCGCAGTTCGCGCTCCCGGTCACCAATCGCCGCCATGAGGCTTTGTGACGGCTGCAGTGAAGACGTATATTTTGAAAACCTCAAAAGGCGAGCGCCAGCTTTTATCCCAATCCTGGCTGCATTAGCTCGTAGTAGAATTCGCTCGTGCAATTCGGGCGAATAACGAAATTCCTTGGCGAAAATGTTGCGCGAGTTCTTTTTTTATCCGCGCTCCTCATCGTTCCTTGTTTTTGGCATAAGAGCGTTGAAGCTGGCGATCTTCCCAGCCATACCTATAACGCATGGCTGGCACACCTCATAGCGGAAGGACATGCTCCCGGGCTGTACATTCAGCCACGATGGAACAATATTGTGATTGATTGGGCATTGGAAAACTTAGGGGCCTTGCTGGGATTCACTGTTGCGGAGCGGATTGTGGTAGTGGTTTGCGTGCTGATTTTTTTCTGGGGAGCGTTCACTCTCATCAGCGCGGTCAGTCTGCGGCCTCCGTGGTACCTCGTGCCTGCGATCGCGATGGTTACATACGGGTGGACCTTTTATGCTGGGTTCATGAATTTTTATTTGTCGCTCGGGCTGGGATTCTTTGCCGCCGCTGTTGTTTGGCGCGGCAACCGACGCCATTGGTGGATTGTGGGTGCTCTTGCAGTGGTGGTGTTGATTGCGCATCCGCTGGGGCTGATATGCTTGATAGGACTGGCCGCCTATCTCCGATTGAGTGATGTTCTCAAAGGCAGGATGCGATGGGCGCTGTTTCCTTCCGCACTCCTAGTTGTAGCTCGCATCCATTACTACGTGATGCAGTTGCCTTCCACTTATTGGCATAACAAAGATTTTTTTGTGATGAATGGAGCCGACCAGTTGGTCTTATTTCAGGCGCACTACGCAAAACTGGCTGTGGAGGTGGTCATATTCGCGAGCGTCTGTTTTGTGTATGGCGTGGCACGGGAGTGGAACACAAATGACAATAAATGGAGTTTCCGGGCGCCGCTGGAATTGTGGGGGGTGTTGCTATTCATCGCGGCCATGATTCCCGAGGTTATGTTGTTGTCATCCTATCCCATGCCCTTCTCACTGGCCATTTCGCGCCTGACATCGGTTACCGCTGTACTCGGGCTATGCGTCTTCGCTTCGGTAAAACCAAGGCTTTTGCACTTTGTAGGCTTTGCCGTCTCCGCGGCAATATTTTTCCTGTGGACTTACCAAGACACCGGGCTATTGAACGACATGGAACGCCAGGCGGAAAAGCTTGTAAGCGCGTTACCGTATGGGCGGCGGGTGACTGAAACGATTATTATGCGTCCGGACTCCCGGTTGTGGTTTGCCAACCATATCGTGGACAGAGCCTGCATCGAAAAATGCTTTACATACGAAAACTACCAACCGGCGGCCAAGGTATTTCGCGTTCGAGTGAAACCAGGGAGCCCCATCGTTACTGATTCGACGAAGGACTCTTCCGACATGGAGATGGGATACTACAAGGTGGGCCCGAAAGACCTTCCAATGAACCAGATCTATCAATGCAGCGAAAAAGACCTGTCCAAGCTATGCATGCGCGAGCTTTCCGCGGGAGAGGAAAACGGAAGGGTTGGCTACCGTCCTGCTTCACTGTTCCGATAGATGGAATTGCAGTGGAAGGGGAGGCCTCCACTTGGCGCGTCGCTGTTCGTATTTCATTCAGAGGAACGAACCGTTCGCAAGTTGTTCACGGTGCGCGCTTTTTTGCTAGGAAGACCTGCAGCCGATGTTGGACATCTCCCGAGTACTCCTAGCGGACATCGCTCGAAATGTGCTTTGCCCCCAAGTTCTATTTCTTTTAGGAAACGCAGCTACCTGTAAATTGCCTTGGGTTTTGTTCGATTTCTATAAAAGTCTTGCAGAATTACGGAGCCACGTCCTCGTAAAGAATTGGGGGCCGATCAATACCCGACCCGGGTGCCGTAGGCACCGCTCTCCCAGCCCTCTATGGTGCTCGGCCGTAAACCTACCGCACTTGGGCTGGCCGTCCCACTCAGAAGCGAGCTATTGATCGGCGTACTTCGGAAGCCCGCAGTGTACGCACTTGCGAAACAGAAAGACATTACCGTTGAATCGATTTCCGATGTACGTCTTCCCGCATCTCGGGCAGGGCCAAGCGAACAACTAGAACAGCGAGGAAGCCCAGAGGAGGCCCCACAGAATTGCCACTGCAAAGCCAGGTTTGTCTGTGTGGAGAAATTTCGCGGAGATCGCTGCATCGTTCATCTGCATCTCACGTTAGAAGGCTGCCCCGCCACCGCCTCCGAATGATTGGTGCCCACAATGCCGTCCCCAGAGCCTGCTCGTGTATCCACCTGAAGCGTCAAACCTCCCACCCTCGTTCTTTGGCCTCTCTGTAGAGGCGATCTCGGATAGTTTGAAGCGAACGCTCAAATTCTTCGACTGGGGGAGGTTTAAAAAGGTTATAGGTTCGCTCTAACTCTGCCTCTCCACCCAGGTTCACAATCTCCAAAACTAGCATGTCCGCCTTTTCTGAAAATCTGCGTATCTTCCAGTGCACAATTTCTGTCAGCGGATGGTCACCTTGTTTGCCGTTCGCCATTTGCCATGTTCTGCGCTCCCAATAAGTTCAAGCTGCTCTTTTCGCTTCTGCGCCTAACAACTCCACGACTTCTTTAAGCGTGTATGCGTGGTCTGCTGTTCAATGGGATGGAAAATCAAACTGTACCACTACCCCGGCGTGCCGATGCTTGACGAAGCGCAAAGTTGAGGCTATACCTACGTAGACGGGCCAGCGATGCGAACACGCCATTCGATATGCGCGCCGAGTGGTTCCCGGCCCGACGCGGAATAAGACGACCAAAGATAGGCGGCCTCAGGAGAACTCTATGCCGCGCATGCCAAGAATGAAGACAAATATGCTGATGCTCCATCGGCTTATTGCATTCTGCTTTGCCTTATTTCTGGCCGCGGTATTGGGGGTTGCGACGCGTGCCCAAAGGGTTGCGTCCGCAGGGGCTGGCCACGCCTACGCTGGGAACGGACGAGGTAGCGTAGTCCGTGGCTTTGGCCGAGCGCGCCACGCCCGAGGGGTTATCAGAGGTGCAGCCCTGTGGCCCTACTACTACTCCGATTACGATTATGCTGACGAGGCTGATTTCGGCCCGCCGCCACCGGAGCGTGTCCTGCAACCCGACCCGCCAGTGCCGCTGGCCAAGCCTGCGGAGTCAATCGTGGTAGAGTTGCGGGGCGACCACTGGGTCCGCCTTACCAGCTATGGCCCCAGCCAAATTGGCGGCCAAGCCGCTAATTCACCATCCGACTCCCGAGCGAGTGTTGGCGGCGGCACGCAGTCTCCACACGCCGCGGTCGCGCCGTCCGCTACATCGGCCGCCTTCGACCTTACTCCGCCACCACCGGCGCTTCCGCCCGCCGTCCTCGTATTTCGCGACGGTCATCAAGAAGAAGCCTCGAAGTACACCATCATTAACAAGACTATTTACATCAAGTCAAACTATTGGAGCAGTGGATCCTGGACGCGCAAAATCCCCATCGCGGAACTTGACCTCCCCGCCACGCTCCAGGCCAATCAAGGTCGCGGCGCGAAATTCGCCCTGCCCAGCAGTCCGGGCGAAATCATGATGCGCCCATGAACCTGGAAGCGGCGCACGATTGATTACATCGCGCACGAAGGATCGGGGATCCTGATGACTGCTTATTTAATTTTGCTTCGCGAATGGGCGCCCGCAATCGTTCCGCGGGAATTTCGAGAGTAATTGCACTATTTCCTACCAAAGTGCACAACCAGACCAGCAGAAAACTGCAGATTATCCTGTCGCAAATCCAAGAATCGCGTCATCAAATAGTCGCCTTGCACGCGGACCGCAACTCTTGGATTCAAATTAATGTCCACACCGCCGCCAGCTGTCATTGCGAATTTGAACGCGGATTCCGAGATACCCAGATACCCGACGCTCCCGTGCACCGCGCCAAACTGTGCGTGGGCATACGGCGTGAATCTGTCAAATTTGCGATATGAAAAAACCGGCCCATAAGTAATGGTTTCAGCGGAAACATTGGTGCCGGCCACGCTGCCGGTGAATGCATTGAATTCAACTCGGCCGCCGAACCAGCGATTCAAATTTTCCGTAGCGGAAACATTGCCGCCGTTCAGATCGAAGCTTCCCCCAGGTCCGTTCAAGTTGGCGCGCAAGTAAGAGAAGCCGCCGCTAATTTCCCACGCCGGTGTTTCTTGTGCCTTGGTGCTAACGCACAGCAGAAGAATCACCGGTACGAGGCATATGGCTCGCTGCATTAGTAGTCTCCTAAACGGTCGTAGAAGCCGGATCAAAAGGTTAGCTGCCGCCGTTACTTAACCTGGATCGTCAAAGTGGTATTGTGTGACAAAGATCCGGAGGTTCCAACCACTGTAATGGTGTACGTACCCGCTTGTGTACCCGCAGGCACCCCTGTCGCGCCTCCGCCGCCGCAGCCCGCGGCAACTAGCAACAAAGTCATTATGCCGAATTCGGCCAACACGGCGCGATTCGCCGTTAGCCTGTTGCGAGCAATCATAGCTAACCAAGCCAACGCAACAAAACACGCCAACCAATACAGAGAGAAAATGCGATGGGGGTAATTTTTAATCCCCAGGGTGGGCGGAAGCATGTTTCGTACCGCGGTGTTTATCGTCACTGTCACAGGAACCGCTGTAGACCCGGTCGGCGTCACCGGATCTGGTGTAATCACGCAAGTCGCGCCGACCGGCAGGCCCTGGCAGACAAGGTTTATGGGTTGGCTAAATCCGTTGACGGAAGTCACATTCAGAGTAAACGTCGCGGATTGGCCCGCTGAGATGGTCGCGCTGGGTGCACTGGTTTCTACCGAGAAGTCTGGCACCGTCGAAGTGCTGCCTGATAGGCTCGCGACGATGCTTTGCGGAGACTGACCCGAAACATTGTCAACGATCGATAATTGCGCCACGCGGTTCCCTGACCCGCTTGGCGTGAAATTGACTGATATAGTGCACTGGCTATTGGCCGGCAGCGACGTGCCGCAGGTATTGGTTGCAATCGCAAAATCCCCGGAGTTTGTTCCTGTCAGCGAAATGCTAGTAATGGTTACCGGAGCGACTCCACTGGTGATCGTCACAGTTTGCGCCGTGCTAGTGGTTCCCAGGGTTTGGGGTGCAAACACCAAGCCGGTGGGACTAATCGCAATCCCTTCTAGAACACCTATTTTGGAGACGAACGCGTCACAGTTTCCGCCTGCGGTTGCCTGCGCTGGATTGGACAAGGGAAAGTCTTGTGAGCAGGTTTGTCCGGCTACATACGCGCCTGGAGGGGTGTCCCCATCAATACCGATGCCATTGCCGCTTTCAGTGTTCGTACCACCCAGGTAGCTGGAGTACAGCAATGTCGTACCCAGCGGATCTAGCTTCGTGATGAAAGCGTCCGCGTTTCCGCCCCCGTATGTGCGCTGAAATGCATCGCTAGTGGTGGCAAAATCCGTTGAGACTGTACTCCCCGCGATGTACGCATTTCCGCTAGAATCCACCGCGATCCCCGCACCGGTGTCTGCTTTGGTCCCCCCGAGATAGGTAAAGTACAGCAAAGCGGGCGCCGCAAGCGAAGTTGAGTACTTAGCGACAAAAGCGTCGCCCAGCCCCGCATTGGCGGCTTGCAGGACTCCGGAGGTCGCAAGACCGCTAGAGTTTGTGGCCCCTGTAACATAGGCATCGCCGGAGCTGTCAACAGCGACGGCATTGCCGCGATCCAAGCCGCCCCCGCCTAGGTAAGAAGAGAAAGCGAGCGACGCCGCGCCGGACAGGTTAGTGCTCACTTTGGCCACGAAGGCGTCACCCGCCCCGCCGCTCGCGCTTTGGACGGGATTCTTCAATATAAAGTCTGTCGAGTAAGTAAGCCCGGTGAGATAGACATTTTGACTACCATCCACGGCGATGCCAAATCCGTCGTCCTCATCGGCTCCGCCGAGGTAGCTCGAATACAAAATTGAAACTCCAGAAGCGCTAATTTTCATCACGAACGCATCGGTGGCGCCGCCGGCATAAGCTGGTTGAAAGGCTGAGGCCGTAATTGGAAACGGAGGCGGTGGAGCATTCGGTGGCGTTATCGTAACGGTTGGCGTGATATTCGGTCCGGTCTGCCCGGTTATGTAGGCATTCTGGTTGCTATCCACAGCCACCGCCAAACATTGGACGTTCTCGTAATATCCAATGTAGTCAGAGTAAATCAGAGCGGATCCGGCGGGGTTCAATTTACTGAGGAACCCATTTGAAACGATCAAGCCTTGCGGATTGAAAGTAGCGCCACACTTTCCATCGCCCCCGCAAATCGTACCGAACGTGCCCGGTATAACCGGGAAGTCTATGGAAAGAGTAGTGCCGGTGACATAAGCATTTCCAAAGTTATCGACGGCAATCCCGTGAGCCTCGTCTTGGGATGAACCACCCAAATATGTTGCGTAAAGAACGGTCGAACCCTCGGCGCTCAACTTCGCGATGAATGCATCTCTTGAGAAGTCATCCGGTCCACCGTGATTGGGTTGCAGAGGATGGGTGCCAGCTGTGGGGAAGTCCGTGGAAAATGTTCCGCCGGCAATGAATACGGTGTTGTCGGGCGCCACGGCTATGGCATTGGCCCCATCGATGTTACTGCCGCCCAAGTAGGTGGAGTACGATAAAATGGGATCGATTACCAACTCACGATTCAGATCATAATTTCCTAACTTGAAGGCCACCCGATTTTTGCCTTTCAATGCAAAATTCGCGGGGACGATGGTTTTGACGGCACCATCTTGTTGATACGCGACCGGTTTGTGAAAACGGACTTCTTCGCCGCCAATAGCAACGAGCAGGTCCCCTTCAGGGCTGGTTCCCAGGTTGTCGGCCCCTTCCATGGCAAACCGGATTCTTCCGGGATCCGCGCCGCGAGAAACTATAAAATCGTATTCCAAATGTCCCTGGGTCCCGTAATAAACCAAATCTATCCCGGGGAAGGCGGAATGCTCCGTGACACTCCGATAGTTCGGCACATTTGTGTGCCAGTTCGCCGGGTTCTTACCCGTTAGATAATTACTCTTGCCCGGCAACTTGTCTTGAGGCGTTAGGACTGGATCTGTATTTGCACTCAGGAGCTTCATGCGCAAGACTGCCGCACCCGGATGAACGGCTCCTGGTGCAGATTTCTGACTTTGTCTGGCCTCGGCACGTTTCGAATGTACGTCCAGAACGAAAACTGATTCTTTAGAAGTTAGGAATAGCTCGTAGCCGGCCCCATGTGCCAAAAACTTAGCTTGAGGATTGACTTGACCTAAGTTTGGCTCAAACGCCATCGGCAGCGTGCCATATGACGTTGCCACGTCGACCGCGGATCGGCGATTGAGGGAGGACGGCTGACGGCCGCGGACGGATCTAGCGGTCCGGGAGTGTCCTTGGAGGTCCCGACTGAGTGGGGGACCCCAAGTTGACGCAGCGGCAACAGCAAGACACACTACCGAACCAAGGCCCACCGCCAGTTTTTGCATGCATTGCTCTCCGGGCTCTCCGAACTATAGTTGTGACGAACTTAGGGTTAAAGTAAGCAACGCAGAGACCAAAGTAATGTGGACTAAGCGTCGTTTTATCAACGACTCAAACCACGGCAAAGCATTGCTTGTCTCCGGTCGGTTACATCTTGGCGAAGTGCGAGGCTATTTGAGTACATCCTGCACATCACTTCTCTGTTCGGCAACCAGATGAATACATATCATAACCGCGACGGTACCGTCACTCCAAAGCGTGTGCTTACCGAGGACAGGTCAGAGGGGTCGTTCCGACTATATGGTTCTATCAGGTGCGATCAGGCGAGCATCCAGGGGACATGTCTGAGGGCGGAAAATAGGTTCACTCAGAAACGCATCGATTCCACGCTACTGCTGGCAGGTATCGCTGACCATCTCGAGGTGTGTTACGTTAAGGTTATTCTGCGGCGAAGTGTCGCTGGGGTCCTTTTTTGACTTTTGTGGGATGGTTCCGCTAACGGTAACCGTATGCCCTAGGTGCGGGGCAAAAGAAACGGTTTTGCTTTGCAGATCCCACAGTTTGCCATTTTCGTCAATAAGTCTGTAATGGTTGGCAGCGGCCCCTTTCCGGAGACAGCCGGTCACCCTTTGAATGGAGTCATCGGGATCATCTTGGGCGAGGGCGCCACTCGAACTCGCAATCAAAAGAACGGCAAACATTGATATCCCCAGTTGGGCCTTCATCGATTCCCTCCCTGGACAAGAATAAGGGGCTTTGCGAAACACGGCCTGAGCGACGAAACGCTACTTTCCCGCATACTCTGTTAGATTGTCGGCAGCCGCAAAAGGGTGAGCTTTGATTACTGATACCCATGGTTCGACGGGCCAAAAGACATCCCCAGTGCAATACGTGAAATTCAGGCCACTGATTATCGCCACCGCTTTTCTGCTGCTGCTTCTTTGCCTGAGCGGGCTGTCAATGGCGTTTTCCAAGTCCGGCAACACGCATTTCGATTTTCGGACGCAGTACGCCGCCGGTTACATGGTCCGCACCGGGCATGCGAGCAAGCTTTACAATTACGACGAGACGCGGAAGATTCAAAACGCGCTAGTGAGCGAATCGGACAAGGCGCTACCGTTTATACATCTGGCATACGAAGCCGCGCTTTACGTTCCCTTCTCATTTTTCACGTATCAGACGGCCTACTTTCTGTTTTTTGTAGCGAACTCCGGGTTGCTCGCCTTGGCGCTCTCCATGCTACGACCACATCTTTCGAACCTCGAGGAGTTGTGGCCTTATTTGCCCCACGCTATGTTCGGATGTTTTCTCCCTGTGACGATGGCACTCGTCGAAGGGCAGAATTCTATCCTTTTGTTGCTGATTATGATCCTGACACTAGGTAGGCTCAAACGGGAGCGTGACTGGTCGGCCGGATTCTTACTGGGGCTTGCCTCGATGAAATTTCAGTATGTGATTCCGATTGCTTTGCTCTTTTTGATCTGGCGACGCTGGCGGTTCCTTGCGGGATTGGGCGTTTCTGCGGGCACCGTCCTCGGAATTTCTGTGTGGCTTACTGGCGTCGAGGGATTCTTCTCTTACTGGCACTTGTTGGGAACCATGAGCACACGCTTTTCAATACAGAATGGCATGCACTTGGGAATCCGGCCGGAATTAATGCCAAATTTTCGAGGTCTTTTTTACGCGATCGCCGGGGGAGCTACGTCAACAGCTTTAGTCTTGACGGTGTGCGGATCCGTCGGACTTCTAGTTTGGGCTGTTATGAGACGTCCCTCATTTCCCCTAACGCTCATAGCCGCGTCGCTCGTCAGCTATCACGAGACCTTCACGGATGCGACTTTATTGCTATTGCCTGTCGGCCTGGCGGCAGCGACCGCGGTAAAAAATGGATCCAGGAGATCAGCCCAACTGGCGTTGATCTGTGCGGTGATTATTATCTCGCCGACGCTCTTGCTGCTCGCCGGGGTGCGCTTTTACCTGCTCACGTTACCCATACTGACGCTTTTCGCTCTGTACGATCAGCATCCGGCAGTCTAAGAGAAGACGGCGGCTCTCAGCGACAACACAAATTCCAGCAGGTACGTCAAGAAGTACGCGAAGTAACTTGTAATTACCGCACGGTCGCGATCTCTAAGCGGTCTCCCACCTGGGTTCCGGAGCGATAAATCGTATGCGGAGGAAGCTCCAGGACACTTTGGGCTTTCAGTGAAACCTTGGAGATACGAAACGGCCGCACGTATTCCTCCACGTGAATGACCTCTTTCTCTTTACTGAGAAAAATGAGGTCGATGGGAAACAACATCCCGATCGTGTGCACGCCGCTCGAGGGCACAATCCACAATCCTCGGCCGAGTTGCGCCCAGCGCTTGGTTTTCCCGAGTAGTCCGATCAGACGCCGAAGATAACTGTCTGCCAGAATGGTGTCGGTAGCCACAAACGTTTCGCGTGTCTTATTGTAGACATACAACGGCCGATCTGATCCCTTGTTGTTGGACATAGCCCGTCATCTCCCCGATTTTTGCTGCTAGACGCCTAGTCCAGAGTGTTGCGCTTTCGCCGATAAACAATAATAGCCAGGATCACTACGGCCAATACACCAGCGATAATTCGAATCGTATTTGAGTCCACAGTTTGTTTCTCCATTTTCAAATTTCGCGCCCCCTGCTTCCAGGAGAAGCGTTTCCCCACCAAGCTTTATAAAGTCGGCATCAGTTGCCGCATGATGGCAATAATCGCCGGACCTAAAATGACGACCATCAAGGCCGGAAAGATAAAAAATACCAATGCGGGCACCATTTTCACGGTGGTCTTCGCGGCCTGCTCCTCGGCTCGCTGCCGGCGCTTCATGCGCAATTCATCCGAGTGGATACGCAAAGATTGCGACACGCTGGTTCCGAAGCGCTCCGTTTGGATTAGCATCGAGACCAACGCCTTGATGTCATCCAAACCGGTTCTACGAGCCAGTTCGCGCATGGCATCCAGGCGAGTCTTGCCCATGCGCATTTCAAAATTCACCTGCCGCAATTCGTCGCTGAGTAACGGATGAACTAAGGCCAACTCCTCAGATACGCGCAGAAGTGCCTGATCTAAACCAATACCCGCCTCGACGCAGATAACCAGTAAATCCAAGCCGTCCGGGAGGGCTCGCCGCAGAAGACGCTGGCGAGCTTTAACACGGGACGTCAGCCAGATATCGGGCCCCAGATATCCGATGATCACCGCCAAAACGATCGCCAAAACCGCATTAAATTGGTAAAGACCAGTTAAAAAAACCAACGCCAGTAACACAACCGGCAACAAGATTTTGAACCCGGTCATCGCCAGCATTGCTTCGGGGCTGCGATACCCGGCACGCAGCATCATCAGTTCTTGTTTGCGCGTGCTCTTTCCGGAGCTTCCTAGCTTACCCACACTCACGAGCGTATCGCGCACTAATCCTTTTTGTTTCATGGCGAATTTCTCTTCAACGACTGGAGTTGTAGCCTTGAACAAACGGGTGAGTCGCGACGCTACGCCGGTGTCCTTGGGGGTCAAAGCGTATAAAACGGAACCGGCAATTAGCATCGAAGCCAGAAACGTCAGTATGGTAATAGTCCAAACCATTACGATTATCCTTTTTCAAACCTAAACATCAATGTGAATAATCCTCCAGAGAATCGCCGAACCAATTACCTGAAGCGTCCCGGCGATGGCCAGTATCGTCGGGCCCGCCGGATCGAGGGTCAGCGTTTGCATATATTCCGGATTCAGCATCGTCAACAGCACCATCATCAGCGGCGGAATGGCGATCAAAATGAGCGCTGTCAACTTTCCTTGTGCCGTCCGCGTTTTAATGTCGCGATGAATACGGAATCGGTCGCGAATAACTTTCGACAGTCCATCCAGAATTTCCGCCAGATTACCGCCCGTTTCCCTTTGAATCATGAGCGAAGTGACGAAAAAACGAACGTCTATCAACGGTACTCGGTCGGAAAGGTTCATCAACGTATCTCTCAAAGGCAAACCGAAATTCTGCTCTTCAAAGGTTGTGCGAAATTCACCTCCTATCGGATCGTCGGCCTCCGTCGCAATCATCTCCAAGCCGGTTGTAAAGGCATGCCCGGCGCGCACCGCTCGTCCCAAAAGGTCCAACGCTTCCGGAAAATGCTCTTCAAACTTTTCCAGTCTCTTTTTGCGTTTGTAGCCGATGTATGCCAACGGAGCGCAACCGGCAACCAAGGCGATAAACAACGCGCCCAGAAAATTTTCAAGCCACAATTCCATTACATAAAAGGTACCTACCGCGACCGTCGCCATCGAAAGGACCACTTTTCCGGGTTTGGTGGTCATGCCCGCTTGCTGAATGTAGTCGTTGAGCCGTGAGGTCCAGCCCCAGCGAAGCATCAAACGGTGAAGGGCGGGCACAGTGCTCAGCAATTCATCGCGGAGTAAATTCGCTCCCTGGCTTAACGCTCCGCGCTTTTCCGCCCTTCGCACAGATTCCATTCGGCGGCGGACAACCTCCTGGCTTCTATCCGCGCTAACGAACAGCCCCGCAAGCGCACAGATCGCCACAAACACCAAAAACGTCAGAACAGCGAATAGCATTGGCATGACTAGGCCCCTGTTGCCCGATATCCTTCGTTCAACCCGCCGCGAGAAACGCGGCATTTAATTTCTACAAACTTCAGCATGTCAGTCCCCGTGTTCATCGTGGAAGCGCAACTTCGAACATGGAGATAGGCAACTGAATACCTGCAATGGCCAATCGATCCGCGAACTTCGGGCGGATGCCCGTAGGCGAAAAGTCTCCCACCACTTCGCCGTTCTCACGCACTCCGCGTTTGCGGTACAGAAAGATTTCCTGGATGGTCACGACCGGTCCTTCCGTGCCAGTAACTTCCGCAATGTTGATGACCTTGCGAGTACCGTCACTCAAGCGGCTAACCTGCACGATGACGTCAATTGCCGAAGCAATCTGATGGCGGATGGCTCGTTCCGGAATATTCAAATCGGACATTGCCACCATGGTTTCCAGACGGCTAATAGCGTCATGAGGAGAATTGGCATGGATAGTCGTCAGGGATCCGTCGTGACCGGTGTTCATGGCCTGCAACATGTCCAGAGCTTCTTCGCCACGCACCTCACCCACGATGATGCGGTCAGGCCGCATACGCAAAGAGTTGATCATCAATTGCCGCTGGTGTACGGCGCCTTTGCCCTCGATGTTGGGAGGGCGAGTCTCCAACCGCACTACGTGTTCCTGGTGCAGTTGTAGTTCGGCGGCATCTTCAATGGTAACGATCCGTTCGCGGTCCGAAATGTTCGAAGAAAGAACGTTGAGGAGGGTGGTCTTACCGGCGCCCGTACCGCCCGAAATGAGAATGTTTAGTCGCGCTTTCACGCACCCGCGCAGCAATTCCATCATCGGCGCGGTCAAAGTATTGTTCTGGATCAGATTTTCCGCACGGAGCGGATCGCGCCCAAAACGCCGGATGGAAAGGGTTGGCCCGTCGACCGCCAGCGGCGGGATGATCGCATTTACGCGAGACCCATCCGCCAAACGCGCATCCACCATGGGAGAAGACTCATCCACACGCCTCCCGATAGCAGAAACGATGCGGTCGATGATAGCCATTAGATGGATGTCGTCGCGAAACTGAATGTTAGTCAATTCCAGTAGTCCGCGACGCTCGATGTACACCCGCTTGTGACCGTTCACCAAAATATCGGAGATAGTAGGGTCCGCAAGAAGGGGTTCCAGCGGCCCGAGTCCAAAAACTTCGTCGAGGACTTCCTGACCGAGGCGCTCCCGTTCCTGGAGATTCATGGGGGTAGATTCACCAACAACCAGTGATTCCAGAATTTGTGCCACTTCTCTGCGGACTTGTTCGCGGTTAACTTCGGTGAACTTGTCGAGATTTAACTTCTGGATAAGGCGGCGGTGAATCGCGCTTTTTACGGCGGCGAAGTCAGTACGTGCTGATGGGGGGGGGAGAGGAGGCATCTAAATCACCTTTTCGATGGAAAAGAAAAAAATCCACCAATTGCGCCCTTCTTAGCCGGGGCGTTTTCGTCCATGCCCGCGAGTATCGCAGCAATCTGACGGTATCGACTACAAAGGTTGTTATTGTGATTTTCTAATAGCGGTATTCCCAAGTTGATGGATTCGCTGGCCTTCCGAAAATCATTGGGGAGACATGCGAAAATCGACCGGCTGATGTCTTTCTGAATGCTTTTCAGCACGTTCTCATCGCCCTTGTGCCATCGATTGATGATAATCCGCGCGCGGTCCGGTTCGATTCCAAAACCTTTCAGAGCCAGCAAGCGACGTTCCAAGGTCCATAGAGCCGGTACGTTCGCCTCTGCCACTATCAGGATCATGCGCGCCATGCGCAGCATGGATGTCCACTCCGATGAGAATTGCGAACCCATATCCATCAGCACAACGTCTGCGGTGATCTGCGCCACGTTCACCACCCGCTCCAAGGAGGGCACATCGATGCGTTGCCATTCTTCCGGTTGGGTGATTCCGCCAAGAAGCTCCAGTTTGCTTTTGTGATTCGTAAGCAGTCCAGCAAAAAAATGACTGTCCAGTCGATCGAGGTTTTCCACTGCGTCGCGCACGCTGAACCGCTGGTGGACGTCCAGCAACAGGTGGGCATTGCCTAATGGCCGCGCAAAATCGAGCAGCACGGTTTGCTTCTTGGCGAAGGTGCACAATTGGACGCCGAGGTTCACCGCCACGGTGGTTGCGCCCACCCCACCCTTGGAGCCCATCACCACAATAAGTTTGTCGCGAGAGGGCCGCTCTTTGGAGTCCAGATCCTTGGAGAATCTCGCCATCAGCGGCGTCAACACGTCAGCATCAACGGGCTTTGGCAGAAAGTCCTGCACGCCGCTACGCATCGCTTCGAGCAGCATTTGTTGAGTCGGAGGTGACATCGCAGACAGCGCCACTACTTTCACCGCAGGTCGCAAACGCCGAATATGCGAGGCCAAAGCGAAGAAATTTTCTGGATCCCGGGAAAGATCCAGGAGCAGCACGTCGGGATACATGTCTCCCACATCGGGGAATTTGTCCGTCGAAACGTTCCAATGCCTTACAGACTTTACGTGGCCGGTCTGTTGCAAAGCGGCAAGTAACTGTGCTGAGCTTGCGGCATCATTGCTGGCTATAGTTACTGTAACCATGAACTGAGGGCACCTGGTCGCTTATCTTTACTTCGCAAAACTTTCCGCACACCCCAGAGTTTACGGTCGCGGGGAAACTACCGGCGGGTGGTCTCCCGGCAAAGGGTCGATGAATTTTCTGGGCATAACCGGAATGGGTGGCTCGGAATTCATGGGCTGGACGATGCGCGGAGTGACCACAATTATCAATTCATTCTTGCTCTTGGTGATCGAGCGGCTTTGAAACAGTTTTCCTAAAACTGGGATGTCGCCAATTCCCGGTATCTTCGATAGTTGCTCGGTGACGCGATTATCCAGAAGCCCCGCGATCGCAAAGCTTTGGCCGTCCTTTAAATCCATTTCGGACTCCACGCGGTCGGTGGTCAGAGCCGGTATCGTAAACCCCTGGATCACCAGCCCGTCCGCGAAATCAAGTGAGCTGACTTCGGGTTTCACCTTCAGGTGAATCACGCCATCTGGCATCACCGTCGGAGTGAAGTTCAGTCGAACTCCAAACTCTTTGAATTGAATGGTCACCGCCGCGGTACCGCCGGAGGTCGTACCTTGTATCACCGGATAAGGAAATTCTCCGCCCGCCAGGAAGCTGGCTTCTTTGCCGGACATGGTGAGCAGATTCGGTTCAGCCAGGATTTGCAGCACGTTTTCGCTTTGTAGCGCCTGGATCGTAGCCGCGAAATTTAAATCCGGGCGAAAAAGAAAAATATTCAAAAGATCGCCTACCGCAAACCCTGACCCAACTCCCGCGGAGTTCAGCGTAGGAGGGCTAAACTGTTGTGTAGAGATCGAGCCAATGTTTTTGCTGCCGGGCAAACTCAGAAGATTGAATCCCAGCTGATTCAACTTCTGCCGGTTGACATCCGCAAATCGGACTTGTAACAAAATCTGCGCATGTGTCGGCGGCGGCACCTGCATCAAGCTGGTTACTTTGGGCGCCGCATTCTTCACCACTTCCAGAATCTTGTCAGCTACCGTGGACGAGGAAATATTCCCAGAAAGTATCACCACGTCCTTGGAGGTTTCGATACGCACCGGCTCGGCTGGGAATACTTCATGTATTTTCTGGGTCAAACCCAGAATGTCGATGTCCACCGACACTTCAAACGCCTGGCTCTGGTCCGCCTCGTCCCACACGAGCAGGGACACGCCACCGGGCGCCTTACCGTTTACCAATATCTGCGTGGTGCTAACCACCAGGGCTTCTGCGACGGCCGGGTCGGCGATGGAGACGCGTTTAATACGAGTCGGAGAAGTGATCACCAATGATCGCCCCACCAGCAAATGGAGCGTTTGCCCGGTTTCCGATTGCGGCGCCTCTGCATCAGGCTTTACCGGGACTGGCTGCCCCTGAGCCGGGAGTGCGGGCTCTTGCGGCTGCGCCATCAGCGCGCGCGTCTGCAGTATCAGCAACACTACGCCCAAGCACAACCTGAAGCCTGTCGCGATGTTACGGCTTTGGCGGTGACGATTGATCATTCGGTTTTCCTGTCGGAGCCTCTGCCGTGGTAGCTGGAAAAGATTTGTTCTCACGCTTGCTGCCCGTGATCACCTCGATCACGTAAGGCGAGGGAGGCCGTGACGGGGGCTTACCAGGTCCAATATGCGGCGGTGGGGGCGGTGCGGATCCGCCGAACAATGTGGCCTGTAACACCGGCGCTGGCGCTACCACCTTCGAATCCACCGTATTGCGCAATGCTAATTGCAACTTACCCTGGTTCGCAGCCATCGTCAGTTTGGCCGCATCTTCAGGGCTCACAAGCAGGGTAATGACCGGAACCGTTTGCGGCTTCCCATCACGGTCCTGCTCGATCTTCTGTCCGGCGGCCAGGACTCGAACATTTTCCAGAATCGTACGAGTCACATTTGTCGACCCGCCGGGAAGACTGCCGGTCACCAGAACATCGACCATCGTCCCGGGAATCACAAATCCGGCGACACCCACGACTTCATTCACCGAAACCGACAACGCCCGCATACCCTCCGGAATCGTAGCCGGCAATCCCGCGCCGGACCTTGTCGAAGCCAATTTCGCTTCCAGAATCGGCTCATTTTCGGCAACAGGCGTAATCAGCGCGCGATTCTCCGCATCCGCGATTCGCGTGAGCATTCCGGCCATGGGCTTGCCTCCGGGCCAGGAAATCAATTTGACGTTACCGCTATTCAGCCGCGTGCCTAGCTGCAAGCTCGACGCAGCCACCACGATATGATCGGTGGTTTCCACGGGCCGTGGTGCGGTGGCCTGTTTAAACACCCGGTAAACGAAAGAGCTCAGCATGAACGCCAAGATCACCGCGACTGAGAGTCCGATGAGTAACCGGTTTCTGTTCATGAAAATCCGACCTCGTCACTAAACCTTGTTCATCACTAGAGCCACGACAAAGCAGACCGCCGTCGACACCGCCACGGCCATTCCAAAAGGAATTTTCATTAACTTTGGGTTATCCAGAGAAATATGCGGATTAGGCTGAAATCCGAAAATCACAAACCCTCGAACCAGTTCCACGATATTGAGAAATGTTTCTTTGACGCGCTTGGTTTTTATCGTTTGAATGGCGCTCATAAGTCCCGACGCTAAAATACTTCCGAACAATATAAAAAGAAAAAGCGCTGGACCCACGAATGCCCCGACAGCGCCCATCAGTTTCCAGTCTCCAGCGCCCAGTGCGCGCAGCAGGACAAGCGGCAACAGCAAACCCAGGGCGAGGCCCACACCTTCAAGTGAACTCTTCGCGCCGGGCCAACCGCCAAGAGTTGTTCTCAAAATTATTCCGGCCAATATTCCGGACACCGTGAGCCAGTTGGGAATCTTGCGGCTTCGCCAATCTAGCACCGCTGCCGCAAACGTCAGCAGCAGCACGGACGCCCAAATGAGCTCCCGGGCAACCATTAAATTATAGAGTCCTGTACGTAATAGATATCAAAGAATTGGGGACAAACTTATGCTGTACTTCTCGCTTGGCATTCAGCTCGCCAAAGCGGCCCGCATCATAGCACACAACCGACACGCAGCGTACTTAGAGCTCAGACGGAACCAAAGAAGCCGAAGAACCCATTGCCACCATTCCCACCGTTGTTCCCGTTGTTCCCGCCGTTATTGCCGTTGTTCCCGCCGTTGTTGCCGTTGTTCCCGCCGTTATTGCCGTTGTTCCCGCCGTTGTTGCCGTTGTTCCCGCCGTTGTTGCCGCCACCTCCACCCGTAGCAGTGTTCAACTGCGTTGCGGCCTTTCCATAAGCATTGCTAATGCCGCTCGCCAGATTCCTCATCGCGGCGACCGACAGCAGACTGACGAGTACGATCAGAAGCGCATACTCTATCAAGTCTTGCCCCTCTATCTCTTCCCACACTCTCTTTAATGTGCGGTTAAATGTGTGCAGCATTTTGCCTCCTGAAACCTCTCTTGCCTGGGCCTTACCGAACGACAGGATGCTGGCCGCAAGGTGATTAGCCTTTCGGCCAGCGAAATACTTGAAGACAGGGCCAATCGCCACTACGTAGTCGAGTTGAGTTGAGCCGCTGCCTTTCCATAGGCGTTGCTAATGCCGCTCGCCAGATTCTTCATCGCGACGACCGACAGCAGACTGACGAGTATGATTATGAGCGCATACTCCACCAAGTCTTGCCCTTCTGAGTCTTCCCACAATCTCCGTAATGTTTTTCTCATCTTCTCGGCCACTCCCACTGATCGTTTGCCGACCACCACGCTGGCCGCAAGGAGATCACCCTAACGACCAGCGAATCCGTTATTACGAAGACTACGTAGTGGAGTTCAGCTGAGTGGCCGCAGCCTGAAACGCGTTGCTGATGCTGCTGGCCAGGTTTCTCATCGCGACAACCGACAACAAGGAGATCAATACGATCAACAACCCGTATTCCACCAGGTCCTGTCCTTCTTCTTGCCAAAGCTGCTTCATAATGTTCATGGCTTTATCCTTTGTGTTAAGTAAAACTCGGGTGAAACGAACAAACTCTGCCGTATGGTTATGCACCTCTGAGACCAAAGACATCTCGGGCGATTAAGTCGCAGAACAATAGGGACTTGCTGGCTGTCCGCCCACTTCAGCGCCATCAGGGTGTTACCGTTTGTGTACATTATTTTTCGTAGGCCGTCCTGTTTGGTGACCCACACGTACCGGCCCCAGAGACGTCAAGGCCCCACCCGCGGCCACACCCTATCGGTACGGTCAAAAATCTCGGCCAATCCGTCGGAGTAAACCAGCTTCCACCCGGGCGATTTGACCAACAGGCCAGCCAGAGCCGAGGAACGATTGACCAGGCAGGAACCTATGTTGTGGCTAGCTAGAATTCGTAAAGCATCCACTTGTCCGGAAGCGGCCTCAAGATAATCGGCTAACACGCCGCTGTGCTCATATAAATCCCCGCGCCCGTCAATGAATACCGCTTGAGAAGGTCCCACTTGCGAAATCAGGTAGCCGCCCCAACCGTATTCGTTGAACATCCCGGTCGGGTGAGGATGTGCGCGAACATAATGCAGCGCCTCCACGGGATAATCAGCGGCCACTATCGCTTCTAGTGCGGATTCGGAAGGCCGAAACTTGATCAGACTGAGCACCACCAACGTCATGATGACGAAATTTAACAAATATTTATCCTTGGCGGGCTCGTAAATGGGCGTCCAGCGCGCGAGGATATTGGCCACGATGGGCACGCAGAAGAGAATAAAAATCATGGTGAAGCGCAGATGCGCCAACGCTGCATACATCGAGAACAGCAGCAGCGCCATCTCCGCGATCGAGTAGCTCAGCCGCAAGATCACGGTGGCTAGAAACAGCGCCGTCACGAACACCAGAATGTAGGCGCCCATGGGATTGGCTAACGACAACGGTTGCCATTCCTGGATATTCGCGATGTTCAGCGGCTGCGCCATAGCGAGGTCCAACGGGTTCGCAGCGAGTTGCGAACCGTACGGTGTGATTAGCAGCGCTAACAAGCAAAAGACGAAAGCGAGCAACAATTTCACCCGCCGCCCAGTCGGCAGTTGCTTGCCAAAAAGTCCGCCAATACGAAAGCTCACGAGTCCTGTAATCCAATAGATACCGATCACTAAGAGGCCGAACATGAACGTCCCGTGGGTGTTCACCCACACCACAAACAAAGGCGGGAGGAAATACAGTGCCCGCTCATGGCCATTTTCAAATACCTGCAGACAAATCATCGCCAGCAACAAGAAAATATAACCAAACAGTTGCGGTCGCAGCCGAAACGCTACCGGCGCAATGGGTAGCAGCATCGCGGCAGCAATGCACGCCGCCTTGGAATTCCCGCAAGCGAGATAAGCGTATAGATACAGCAGCGCGGTAAGTAAAACGACCAACGCCTTCTGCAGCCAAGCGAGCCCTACCAGCGTCCCGCTTTTCGCTGCCAGCGCCATAAAAACGTCCCCCAGCCATTCGTACTCAATCCAATGCGCGCCTCGCGCGGTGAAGGAATAAATATCGGAGGTTGGCCACGTGTGAGTTTTTAGGATTTCCTGTCCTACGGTGATGTGCCACCACGTGTCGGGATCAAGCAGCCGGTCTTCGGCGCCGATGAGCGCTATCGCCATCAGCAGCACCGCCATCATCGCGGGAAAAGAAACCGCCAGCCGTAGCGAGCGCCACCACGGCGCCGCTGCTGGCCCTGGCCGGAGCGCTTCGGTGCTTGCCGTTATGTCCGTGCCGGTGGAGTAGTGCATTTAATCGGAGCCCTTCTCACCCCACATCACGATGTTCCAAGCCAGCCAGCGAACCAGCGGTATGCGTGTCAGAAATTTGTCGAGCGCTCGCAGTGGCATCCACCAACGCAAACTCAGTGGTGTTTCGCGCAGAATTCTTTTCCAGTAACGGTCCTGATTGGGATGCACGCGGTCGATCAGGTAATACTTCACGAAAAGGAGCAGAGAGGAAAGCCAGAATTCCCGGTGTCCCACGTGCCGAAAATATTTCCGGGCTGAATCTAGATCCGCTGTGGAAAGCGGCGATTCGTCCGGCGTTCGCACTGCGCTGGCCATACGCCGGTAAAGATTGATCGCGGGATTGTAGGCTAGCGGATCATAGGAAAAAAATCGTCCGCCGGGCTTCAGGGCGCGCTGCATTTGCGCGAAAAGCGCTGCGCGGTTCTGCACGTGGTGGATGGTATTGGCAATGTAAATCAAATCATAAGACGCCGCCGGGCTCACTTCCAGGGTTTCCGCCCCCGACACAATTCCCTGCAGCTTGACGCCAAATCGCGCGCCGAGATCGAGCGCGGTGTTCACCATGCGCGGCGAAACATCCACGGTAGTAACCTCCGCGCCTTGTAGCGCAAAGTACACCGACGACTCTCCGAGTCCCGCTCCAATATCCAACAGCCTCTTTCCTTTCAAATCGCCCATTTGCTGAAGAATGAACTGATTCTCCATGGCCGTCGGCGCTTCAAAACTTTGGCGAACAAGAATCTCGCTTAGCTGCGTATCGCTAGCCCAGGCGTCGTGAAAAGCAGCTTCGCGATCATGCAGTGCGCTCCCGGCTACATCGGTAGATTGTCGCGTTAGATTTTTTTCCAAGGGTACGCGCCTAGTGTTTCCCGGCGATAAACAGCGACGAGGGGTTTTTCTCCCGTTTATCACCTTTGAATCCCAACATCTCCCTAACCACATAAAGCGGCCGATGTTTCGATTCGCCATAAATGCGCCCGATGTATTCGCCGATAATACCCATGCAGATCAGTTGCACGCCGCCAATGAAAAGCACTGCGAACATGGTGCTTGTCCAGCCGCGGACCAAACCCTCCACGCCCAGAAAATGTTCCAGGGAGACCAGCACGATTCCCAGGATGGCCAGAAAGGAAGTGATGAATCCCATACATGTGGCCGCACGCAGCGGCAGAATAGAAAAAGAAAAAATACCATCCATGGCAAACCGCAACATTTTGAAAAACGAAAATTTTGTCGCGCCGGTAACCCGCGGCCCGCGTCGATAGGGCACCGTCACCTGCGAAAATCCCAGCCAACTGACCATGCCACGCACGAAGCGATCTCTTTCGGGCATGCTGAGCAACGCGTCGAGCACGCCGCGATCAATCAATCGGAAGTCGCCGGCATCCAGCGCGATGGGAATATCCGACAAGCTTTTCATGAAGCGATAAAATAATCTTGCGGTCCATAGCTTGAACGCCGTTTCGCCTTCACGTTCGGTGCGCACGCCATGCACTACGTCATAACCCTCCTGCCATTTGCTAAAAAAGGTGAGCATGGTTTCCGGGGGGTCCTGCAGATCGGCGTCGATAATCACCACCGCGTCCCCGGCGCCGTGCTCCAGCCCGGCCGTAATCGCCATTTGATGCCCAAAGTTACGTGAAAAACGTACCACGCGGATATGGCCGTCGCCGATCTGCAACTCCCTCAGAACCTCCGGGGTCGCGTCCGTGCTACCGTCGTCGACATAAATAATTTCAAAATCCGCGGGTAGTTGCGAAAGTGTGGACGATAATCGCGCATGCGTGCTGCGCAGCGCGTCTTCTTCGTTAAAACAGGGAACCACCACGGAAAGCAAAACCGGGCCGTGAAATTGACGCATCATACGCGCTCGCCTCATTGATCGCGAAAGCCCTGGCGGCGTGCCGAGCTATCGTTGCGAACTACAATTACGGATACTCCATCAGAATAAACTTGTTTCCAGTTCGGACGCGCCGTTAAAAAAACCGTCAATGGATCACCGCTTCTGACCATGCAGAATCGTATGCCATAGTTATTCAAGACTCCCAGCACTCCCGGTTGCAGTTCTGCTACGTGCACATAATCCGCGAACACTCCGCCGTGTTCGTAAAGCTCCCCGCGCCCATCAATAAACACTTTAGGCACATCGGGCTCGGTATACACCAGATAACCCCCAAAATCGTACGAATTGTACATTGGCCCCGTAACCGGATGATCCTTCAAGTAACGGACCGCCCCTACCGGAAACCCCGCGTCAATCTTCTTTTCAATCTGCGCGTTCGAGGGGAAGTAATGAATCATGCCGCCCAGCATCAACACCATCAGCAAAACGTTCAGTACGTAATGATCTTTTTCTCGTTGATATTTCGGCACCCACCGGCTCAGCATGGTAGCAAAGACCGGCGAAAAAAAAGGCACGAAAAGCAGCAAAAATCGCGCGTGCACGAAGGTCATTCCCGCGGCGCCCACGAACAGGAGCACATCCTCCAGGCGCCATCGCATGGGCGCGGCGACCTGCGCGAAAATGGTTCCCAACACCAGAAATAAAAACAGCTGCGGCCCGGGGGAATTCAACGCGATGGGCCGCCATTCCTCGATATTAGCCAGATTCAGGGGCAAGGAAGAAGCAACCTGGAACGGGTAGGCTGCCAGCCGCGTGCCGTACGGCGTGATGGGAATAACCGTCAAACATAGCAGGAAGATTAGAGAGAGCCGCGTGCGTTCTTCGGGGCTCCAAGCATGCACGACGATGTCGCCAAGTTGAAATCCTCTTAAACCACACAACCAGTACGCCAGTATGGCTGCCAATCCTATTTCCCATGATCCGTGCGCATTGATCCACAGCAGAAACAGTGGTGGAAGAAACCAGAGGGCAGTTTTCTTGCCTTGACGGAATCGCTCCAGCGCGATGAGTGTCAGCAAAAGAAATAGATAGCCCAGCATTTGCGGCCGCAAATTAAAATTCGCGCAAGCCAAGGCCAGCAGCACGCTGACCGCCACGAAACTGCCCTTCGAATTCTTTGACCGCAAGGTTGCGTAGCTATAAAGCGCCAGCATGATGGCCGCGCCTAGAACAATCAGCAAAGCCTGCAAGCCCCGCAGCCCGGCAACTCGCGCGACGCTGGCGATGAGTACATCTCCCAGCCACTCATAAGCAAGCCAGGGTTGGCCTGCGACGGTGAAGGAATATGGATCCACTGTGGGCCAATGGTGCGTCGACAGAATGTCTTCGCCCACCTTCAGATGCCACCAAAGATCGGGATCCACTTCAAAATTGTGACGCGCGACGAATACTGCGGTCACTAGACAGGAGGCCAGCATCGCGGGAAACGAAAACAATTGTTGGAGTAGCGGAACTTTGGCCGAGGCAACAGGCGCGGAAAAATCTTTATTTCCCGGCGCGACACTGTCGCCAACAACCATTCGACTAGGCTCGTGGCTCATGGCACTTGCCGTCCAGCCTGGGAGACAGCCGTGGCCGCCGCTTCGGCCGAGTTTTGCCGAACCAATACCACGCTAATGTCATCCTCATAGACCTTTTTCCACTCGGGTAACGACGCGAGTAACACCGCCAACGGTTTATCGCGGTCAAATAAACAAGTCTGCACTTGATATAAGTTCAGCACCGCAAGTGCACCCGGGCGCAGAGTCGTGATGTACCGGTAGTCGGCAAATACCCCGCCCGGTTCGAACAGCTCGCCCCGTCCGTCGATGAAGACCTTCTCGCGTCCCCCGCTGGACCATTCCATATAACCACCGAAGCCGTAGGTATTAAATATTGGCGACCGAACTGGATGCGCACGCATGAAGGCGATTGCGCGGGTGGGATACGTGCGGGCAACGTCCCCTTCGATCTCAGCGCGTTTTGGAAAGAAATGAATCATACCCGCCAACATACCCGCCATCAGAAGGGTGTTCAATAAATGTTGATCTTTTTGTCGCTCGTAGGCTGGTATCCACCGCGCCACCACTACCGCGAATACCGGCGCGAAGAACGGCACGAATACCAACAAGAAGCGCACGTGCAGGCAAGCCATCACGATGCCCAGGAAGTAGAGCGTCAGTTCTTCGAGCCGCCAGCTGGTCTTATAAACCAGTTGCGCCGCGAACCAAAGAAACAGAAGGACCAGAAACAGTTTTGCACCTACCAGGTCGAACGGCATGGGTTGCCATTCGTTGATGCTGGCCATATTTACCGGGAGCGAACCAATAAATTGCACCGGAAACACTGCCAGCTGCGTGCCATAGGGAGTGATTGGCAACACCGCGAGACACAACATGAATACCAGTAACAGACGCTCACGTTGGCTGATGGTCCAGGCGCGCATCTCCACCGCGCCGAACCTTCTTTCCTGCAACCCGCTCGCCCAATAAACGAAAATACAAAAGAGTCCTATGGTCCACGATCCATGCGTATTGACCCACAGCAGAAAAAGGAACGGTAGGAACCACAACGCTCTCGCGCGTCCATGGCGGAACCGCTCCAGGGCAATCAGCGTGAGCACCAGAAAAAGAAACCCGAGCATTTGCGGACGAAAGTGGAAAACGGGGAGAGCCAGGATCGTCAATATCGCCGTGGCTGCGAAACTCGCTTTTGAATTGCCCGACCGCAGCGTACACAAGACATAGAGTGCCAGAACGATGCTCGCGCCCATGAGCATCAGCAACAGGTAGAGCGCCGGCAGTCCTCCGATGCGCTCGGTCCCCGCGAACAGCACCTCGCCCAGCCACTCAGCTGCGATCCACGGCTGCCCCGATGCCGTGTAAGAGTAAGAATCGGTGGTCGGCCAATGATGCGTGGCCAAAAGATCTTCTCCCACTTTCAGGTGCCACCAAAAGTCTGTGTCCACGTTGAAATCGTGTTTGGCCCAGAAAACCGCCGTGGCCAACAACGCGCCCAACATCGCCGGAAATGAAAACACCCGCTTCAAAATTTCCAGGAAATCGATGGAGCGACGGGCAGCGGGCGCAGCGGATGGCTGCGCGGAATCTGTCTGTGGGTAGGTTCGCAACGAGGGAGGATTGTTATCTGCTGAGATGGTCTGATCCTGTTCAACTAGCCGTCACGTTTCTGGACTGCATGTACAACGCCGCAAGTGGAACAATTTCATTCGGCAAAACGCCGAAACAAACGTCGACGAACTTTAGTGCGAGATGATCATCTCGGATGTGCTGGACAAGCAATAACCGGCTTGCGTGCACGGAGCAGTTACAGTTGTGTTCGCGGGAAGTAGCGGAAAAATAAAATTATAAGCATAGGCCACCTGCACCTGCACCGTGCAGCCTGCATAGTTTGGCGTTGCGCCGCAAACCGTAGGCGTACTGTCGGCACAAGAGACGGCGGGCGCAGCGACGCCACATGCCGATGTAACGATTCTCGTCTGATCAAGCCCCAATGGAATGTGATTCATTACATAAGCCGTCACGTCTGCCGACGAAGCAGGCGCGCCACAGCTGGCATCCTGGAGGCAGGTTTGTCCATTTACCGCCGCCCAATGTGTAGCTTCCTTGGCGATATGATTGACAAAATGATAGGCGTATAGCGCGTGACTGAATCCCATGGCACCGAAGATCAACATTAAGAAAATCAGAATGGAGAATGCATATTCGACCAGTGTGGCTCCGGTTTGCTTGTTAGGTGATCGCCGCAGCGGACACTCGCGCCTGCTCACAGCACCGGTTTTAATCATGCGAGACATAATTCCGCCGTTCTCTAAGGCTTATACCGCCCTGACCCGCACCACGGATGTTCTGGTCAGGGCCAAGGAAGGAATGTTTGTATAGGTAAATAATGGGGCAAAAGTGCCTGACGCTGTAACCGATAGCACTGCCACCCAATGTCCGGTTGCGCAAACCCCGGCACCCGACCCCGTGCAAGCGGCGGTAACGATCCCGCCGCCAACATCGCAACCGCAGGAGACTGTAGAAGTGACCGCCAGGTTCTGCGGGTCCTGTCCGTTACTGCGATAATCGTTGCGTGCAGCCGTCTGGATCCCTACTGTGTCTACCGACTGGGGAAGGCTCTGTGTTCCATAAGCCGTACCTGCGCGCGCCGCATTTCCGACCAAGATAGATACATAGGCGTATCGCCCCAACTCGACTATCCCAAGAGTAAGGAACAAAAGGACCGGCAGCACGAGAGCTATTTCCAGCAAAGTCTGTCCCGATTCGCCACGTCGCGCGGTGCGCACACCTCGGCAAGCCTTCTTGAGCCCTCTAGTACTTCGCGCATTGGAGTATTGGTTCAATATCATCCGTTACTCCACCAGAACTGCACTGGGCGCCGTGAACGGCGTCGGTAGTCCGCCGGGAACGCCTGGCCCTCCATTAATTGCCCCTCCGTTAATCGTCACATTGGCGCCGCCAGCTACTGACACTGACCCGGCAACGACCGCACCGACATTTAAATTCGGGTTCGCGGCAAAGGTCAATTGATCGCTGGGAAAGTACAAGATGCCATTAAGTTGGCTACCGTTATTGGCGCTCAAAGATGGGTTGGCAGTATCAGCAGCATCCTGCCACATAAGCATACCCGCGTATTGCCCAGTGGCTGGCGCATTGAGATTCAACGTCGGAGTTCCGGTGACGTTGATGGTGGCCGGCCCAGTGAAATAAAACATCACGCCCGTACCTGAAATGTTCGCGTTACCCGTTACACTCAGGCCGCCTGCTCCATTAATAACGTACGAGCCCGAACTAAAAACCACGTTTTCGCCGCCCGTCGTCGCGATGGTAATCGCATCATAGGTGCCGGGTATGACAGTGTACGTTCCATTCGCATACCCGACCCCAACGCCAGAAAAGTTTCCACCGCCAGTGATCGAAATATCGGTTCCACCACCGCACGGAGAACATGGCGGTGTATAACCGGCCAATGGACCTGCGAACGGATCTGCCGCGGCTGGGGAATTAAAACTTGGACAGGTCGCAGCGCCATCCGTGCACGTGCCCGTGCCACCACCGCCGTTGTTAGCGCCAGATACACCTAAACTGGAGGCGGTAATCACGCCTGCTGAAGTGTAATCCCCGTTATCTACGATCCCGCATGATGGCGCCGACAGCGTCGCGCCTCCCTGAACATTCATTCCTTGGACGGGATTCCCAGGAGTGCCAATGGCGTACATGCAACCGTACGGCGCACCCTTAGTTCCAGTGCTGTTGTTGGAGGCAACTGAGCGGGCCGTGATGGTCTTGGAGTTGACTCCCAAAATGCGCATGAAGAACGTGGGTTGACCTGCGGAAACATACGCCTCCACATAGCCTGACTGGCCAACATGAGGTCCAGATATCGGGAGCGTAACACAGACGTTCACAGAGCCTACCGCCAGATTTGTAGGCGGTGGGCAGAGGCCGCCGGTATTATCTGTAAAACCGTTGGCGGCCGCCGCGTTCACTGCCCCTATCTGATAATTGGAAGGCAAGTCTGTCGCGCCCGCAATCGCTGCGGCGTCCGCCGCATTTTGCTGCACGCGCCTCTGATAACGCAAAATTCCCATGTCCACGGCCAACCCCGCAAAACCTAGCAGGACAACCATAGCCAAGGCCGTCGATATCAACACCTGGCCCGTTTGATTCCTGCGTATCGTCATCCTGCCTCGATCTTCAGAGTGCATAGGCGTTTAAAAACCTTCGTATTTATCGGTTAAATGTGAGGGCGCCACATGAGAAGAAAACCTAGGTCCAGCACGATACTCTATTGATACCTAATCGGCAACGCCCATCTGCAATCCATCGCGGTACTAAAGATTCTAGTACGTACTTCCACACGACTTCTTACTATTGCGCTTGGTTTATCGAATTGGTCCCGAAACAGTACCCAAACTATCCAGCACTTCACTGTCCAATCAAAGCTCAAGCCGCGTCGCGTATCGCGTCAAACTCCCGTATCACCGAAAATCTCGTACGCAGCGCCGCCACACTTTCGCCAACTTGTTGAATCCTATCGACTCTAATGTGCCCCAGCATGGTTCCCGCAGCCGCCAAGTATTTGACCTTCTCAGGCAGCAACCCCATTAGCCGGCAACAGGTAGCGTCGACCGCAACGGGATCGTCACCAAAAATGAGCGCCCCGCATGCCTTAGGAGTTCCCTGAATTGGACCATTTCCTTCCATTCCCATGATTCCATCCACGATGGCAAAATCCGGACGCACTGCCGCATTGATATCCAGAATCGCATTGTCGATTCCCGCCCAGTGCAGCACATTCTTCGGCCATCCGTAGCAACTTCCCGGCACCGTCCCGAACATATTTTTGAGCGACAGGGTTACGCCAGCCCAGTGATGAGTTTTGAGTTTGGGCATGGAAACTACCAGGTCAGCGCCTAACACGGTCTTGGGAAAATACAATTCCTTGAGTCGCGATGCCTTCGTCGCCAGCGGCACGCGTTCCACCTCATCAAGATTCAGATCCACAAACGTTCGCGCCAGCGGGCCGACAAAATCCCTGAGCCGAATCGATTCCAGAATCGCTTCGGTGTCGCGGTCCAATGCCGGCCCGTCGCCGATCCACACGTGCGAGGCGCCCAATCGCAAAAAGCTTGCGCGCGTAGCGCCAATCACCGCGGGATGAGTATTTCTAATGCCGCCAGGATCTGGTCCTACAAAGTTCGGCTTCAACAAAACAACTTTGTCTTTCACCGGCAGCGCAAATTCCACAAGGCTTTCATAGATCAACGTCTCCAATTCTTGTTCGTAGTTCGCCGCACGCCGTATCAACACCTTCGAAGCAGGCCGTTGGAACCAGGGTATTAATGCTCGGTTACGCATGGTGCTCACGACTTCCTGCCCGCAGTTACCCATTCCCGCGGGCCACTTCCCGCCAAACTCATCCACGCCGCCACCAGTAAGTTGCTCGCCGGTTCCTCGGGGTCGTAGGCCATCGCGGTCTGAATCTCTCGCTCGCGGCCGTACACTTCCAGGCAAATTCGTGCCGATGCATAGGAAGCCGCACCTTGAATCTTGGAAAAATTATTTTCCAGCCAGTCAAGGCTCTCTTTATTTTCTCGTCGCTCTGGATTGTGCCGCAAAGAAAGCAGCGCCCACGTGGTGGGAATTACCATCGGCTCGCCCGGAACTCCATAGTCTTCTGGACTGCCGCAATTCCAGCCGCCACCGGGGCACATGCGATTGTATAGCAGCGCCTCGCCCAGTTTTCTTCGCCTCTCCGCCTCGCGCTGAAAAGCCGTGACGGAACTCGCGCGCGGATGCCACTCGAGCGCCAGCAGCGCAAACGCCGTCGGCTCGACCCAACTGCTCGTCGCGGGTGTCCATCCCCAGCCGCGAGCTGCATCGTTTTGTTTGCCCGCCTTGCCGGCGGATGACAATTTTCGAACAGTTCGTCGCCACCACGAGCTGTCCTGCGGCCAATCATCACAAACCCAGCGCAATCCGGTGTCGATCGCCTTGGCATACTTTTCATCTTGCAAGCCGGCCAAAACCCAACATGCCAGCGAAGTCACCCAGCACCCTGTTTTTGTCTCTGGCACAGCAGGCCACGATCCGTCCGGAAGCTGAGCCTTCGTCAGAAAATCCAATCCCCGACGAACCGTATCCTCATCCCCGCGCTTCGCACCCGCTATCGCAGTCAAAGCTTTGACGACCCAGCAGGTTGATTCCACGCGGCTCTCATCGCCCGCTATAAAACCCCAGCCGCCATCGCTATTTTGCGAATCTCGAAACAGCCGGAAGGAACCGTTGTTCGAGGGGAAATGAGCAGAAATCGGGTCCATCGCCGGCGGTTTGGCCTGATCCTTTTCCATCGAGGTCAGTTATAGAGTGTAACGTCACCGGGCCGAACGCCGGTTTTTCGCTCCGCGGGTTCCGCGGGATTTTCAACTTCGCGGTCTTGTATTCCCAGTTGATTAATCAAGCGATGCAAATAACCTCGGGCCACTCCCAGTTTGCGGGCACACTCCGCTTTTCGCCCGTCGCACTGGCGCAACGCACGCAAGATTAGAGCGCGCTTGAAACGCTTCACTTCCTGTTCGTAAGATTGGCTGAGAGTCCCGTCCTCCGCGCTCGCAGGTGCTATTGTCTCCTCGGACTCTGCAGGTTCCAGACGCATGGACGCCGGCAGGTCGCAAACATCCACCGTCGCGCCCTCCGAAAGAACGATTCCGCGCTGCACCACGTTCTGAAGCTCCCGGACATTGCCCGGCCAACTGTAATCCTCCAGAACCTGCAAAGCCGCCCGCGTGAAGTTTGCGGCCGGCTTCTGAAATTGATGCGCGGCGCTAAGCAGGAAATGCTGTGCAAGCAGCGCAATGTCGTCCCGTCGCTCGCGCAGCGGGGGCAAGTGCAACTGCATTACGTTCAGCCGGTAGTACAAATCTTCCCGGAATTTTCCCTGCTGCACCATTTCGCCGAGATTGCGATTCGTGGCGCAAACCAGCCGCAAATCCACATTGATAGTTTTATTTCCGCCCAGGCGTTCGAATCGTCGTTCTTGAAGAACACGCAGCAGTTTCGGCTGCAGCCCAAGCCCTAAGTCTCCTATTTCATCCAGAAAGAGAGTTCCATGATCAGCAGACTCAACTCGCCCGCACCTGGCGGTGATGGCTCCCGTGAAGGCGCCGCGTTCATGCCCAAACAATTCGTCTTCGACCAGCGTCTCCGGCAGGTTTGCACAGGAAAACGCCCCCATCGGCCCGTCCCGTCGACCGCTCAAGTGGTGAATGGCACGGGCCAGTAGCTCCTTACCGGTGCCCGTTTCCCCGGTGATCAACACGCTGACGTCGCACGTGGCGATCTTGCGGGCAACGGAAAAAAGTTCCTGCATAGGAGCAGATGTTCCGATCAGTTCGTGAAGTCTTCCTGCGGGTTCGCCGCGCAGTCGATTCAACTCACGCTCCGAGGAATATAATTTGTAAAGCCGCCGCAGAATTCTGCGGAGCTCGCTGATGTTGGGAGGGTTCAGGACGCTGTCGTCCGCTCCATGCTCGATCGCACGCAAAAACAACAGTTGCTGCGCTTCGTCGCAAAGCACCACCATAGGTGGATGAATACGCAGGTCGTTGACCTCACTCATCAACCGTAATGCCGCTTCGCCGAAGTCCTCGGGTACATTCGTTCGAAGGTCGATCAGGATAACGTGAGCCCATGCTAACGTTTCACCAAGTTGCTCGAACCGCAACTCGCTGCTTCCCCTGGCCTCGAACCCGTCGCCCAAGGCACGCGCGATTGCTTCGGCCAAACCGGTATCCTGAGTCAAAAAACAAACTTTGAGCATTGGACTATCAGGCATACATACTCCTAGATGTCTATCTCCGAGAGAGTCGGCGATCACATTTCATTGAGAGTTCTCGCTAAGTTTGGGGACCTGCAACTTATCGAGTACCGTTTCGGAACTCCGGGGGCCACGCTACTATATTCCTGCCGAGTGTCCTAGTAAAGATAATCCGAATTCCAATTGCGAATATTCTGGTTGTGGAAAGTACTATAACTAGATATCTCCTGAAACCGTCCAGTCTGCGCCTGCCCGGCCCCCGGCTTAGTCAAGTTTTGACGAAGAAATTGGTTACGGAGTACACCAACTAATCGGGATGATTGGCAAAAACCTGCCAATCACCTCGATAGCGCAGCGAACAGCTACTGGAGCTAGGGATGCTGCTCGCGTCTCGCGTCATTTATCTACCGCCCGTTCCATTTGCGTCCTTCTGCCCAAACGCCATTGCGCCATTTGCGGTCTCCAGCTGAGCAACTCCGCCACGTACTCTGACCCAAAGCCGCCGACATTCAAGGCAATCATGACAAACGCGAATGTCCACATATCCATGAATAAACCGATTCCCAGGTGCATGGACACAACCGCCGCGAGCCAGACAGGTCGCGTTGTCTTCGGCAACATAAAAAATGGATAGCCGATTTCGATCACTAGTGTGGAAATTCCAGCCACCACTGCCACGCCCGGCAAAGCCGCTAGGCTCGCCACGTCAATCGCCCCCCGGAAAATTGGCTGGGTCACCGCCATCCACACCGCGTCGCCGTGCCACCATTGCGGACCAAAGGATTTGGCGATCCCCGCGTTCCAGTACAGCACCAACAGATGAAATTGAAGGAGGCGGCGAACCGCTCTCGAGCGCCACAGGGCGTCGCTCCGTTCCGGCAATGCAATTCGTCCAGGAGCGAGGACGCAATAGAAAAGCCCGATGCTCGCAAAACGATCCACGCCATACAGCGTAAAGTTAATACTGCCCGCGATCATCAAGTGCAACACAAAAACGAGTAGGCTGGTTATCTTCGGATAAAAATTAACGATGAGCGCGATTAATAGCATCGTGTACAGCGCAAAAAAGAATACGAACGCTTTTTGGCCGTCGAGGCCCACTTGCGGAAGCAGGTGCGTGAACCATCCCACCCGCGGGAACCATCTGGAATTCAGCATTTCAGTGACGGAAGTAGGAACAAGCGCGTTCCAGGTAGCAATATATTTCAGGTCAGGCCACACGCCGAGGGCTTGGAACAAAAGCGCCGAACCCATACCAAGCCGCAGCAGGCGCACCCACAAATGAGCAGCAGGAACGACAGCGTCGCTCGCCTCCGTGGCTGGCGACCAAGTGTTTGAATGGTTACCGACAAACATCATCAATCGGAGCGTTGGAAGGACATTTCCAAAGATTTCCGCATGCTTGTACGCTCTCCACTTCTCCAGGCAGAGCGGGAAGGCACTCTGTACCACCCGAAGGTTAATTCAACGGTTTTGTACTCGGGATGGCGCTCGAAAAATTGGCGGCTCGCGAACTCCAGCAGCAATGGAACATTTCTATTGGAGGAAAAGGAAGAGTGAATCGCTCCTATTTTCAGCGCCGCTTCCTGGGTCATATCGCTGCCGAGAATCTCATCGAAAGATGGGGGTCCGTCAGCGTGAACCTGCACAAATAGCTGCGGTTCAACCGGCGGAGCGAAGAATCTGTAAGGCCCGAGTGTTCGAGTCATCGTGGCATACGCCTCAATGGCGTCTCTCCACCGTCCCAGTTTTGGCCCCGGCCTCCAGCTAAACGCTCCCAAAAAAACCAACATTCCCTGCAGGACAATGAACAGCAGGAATGGGAATCTCCGAACTCTTTGGCTCATTAGGTTCACAACACGCCTCGGTCAGAAATAAGTCAGGTTTGATCGTTACTTGCGGTCAGGGGCAGCCACGGCCGGCTCTGCCACATCCCTGCTGTATGCTAGACGATACAAACGAGGATCTACTTCGCGCAAGAGATTACAATTGCGTAAATACCTTCGCCTCAGATAGTTGTCCGTCGCAGCCTCTTGACCGCAATCAGAAATGAACACCACTGTACCTGCGTCCTCGCCAATACTGGAGGCGTTAATATCGCCGGGTTCTCCGGGACGCATATCCCCGTTGGCAAAATAAATTCTTCCATCCACCGGATTCGTCTGAGATAGCGCCACCGGTTTCTTGCTATAAAGCACCCACGAAAGCTGCGCGAGTCCATATGAAACAGCAATCATCGAACTGAATACTGCTATCGCCGTCCGTTTGTGCGCCATCGCCATGCTTCCTTCGAGTGAAAGGGATCGTGGACTCGCTTCTAATTTGCCGCTCGAGCGGGAGGCGGATCCGACGATATACCCACCATAATCGCGACTGCGATCGCCTTGCCTCCTCGTGAAGCCGGCCTAAATCTCCAGTTGCTGAATGCCAATCGCGCAGCCTCGTCCATCATCGGCAATAAGCCCTGCTGCACTTCGAGTCCTTCCACCGTTCCGTCTTCTCGGAGCAACCCCTTGAGAATGATCTGTTTGTGAACCTTATCTTCTGGAAGCGGCAGGCGTTTGAAATCAAATCGATCCTCCGCAGTAGGTGGGGTAATCCCCTGCTCCATGTGCACTACCGCCGCATTGGTCTGCTCCTGAGCCCGGGCCCCAGCCCCGGCTTCACAATACTGCAGTGTCCAGGCTTTGCCAGGCATTGGCAAAAACACGGTGTAAATCTTCCCGCAATGCAACGCTCCGTAAATTCCCAAGCCGCCGCCACCCATCGGGCCGGCAGAAACCACCAAAGACGCCTTGTAAGGTGAAAATTTGGAAATGGGATACACCATGCTAAGCGGCACCCCGGGTCCCAGAATCCCGGCCGTCGCACCGCCACTGCCGGCAGTGCCGTTGACACTTAAACTTCCGGCCCCTCCCGACTTTCCTCCGCCGCCACCTGTTTCCCCCGCGCCCACACCAGTGCTGCTGTCTCCGCCGGCTCCTCCGCCTGTTCCGACGCCCGACGTTTCATGCGAGCTTCCTCCGGGAGACCCCGGCCCACTGCCCACAGGCGAAATGGAAAAATCTGCAAAGCGATTTCCAGCAGGAAGCGCAACCATGTCTGACGCTTGCCCCGGATCCGTGCTGATCACTACCAGCCCATTCCCCGCCCCTTCTACTGCAGGTCCAGAATTCGGGACCGGGGGCGTATTTGCTTGCGCGGTCGTAGGGGGCGACGCCGCAGCCGAGGGCTCCGGCACTGGCATTTTAGGCTGCAAGTTCGTGGGATCTGTTAGATCCGTCAGCGGTGTACTGGTGCTCGTAACCTTCAATACCGGAGCCGCTACCGTTACGTCGCGTCTGTTGGGCACCGTCGGCTTGGAATCTTTGTGATTAAAATTTAACTCCGGCTTCGGCACGACGACCGGTTTTGCTTCGATGATGTTCGGTAGTTTGAGCTCCGTCTTCATTCTTAAGTCTGGAGGAACGGCAGGCTGAAAGATCGTTTGCCGTTTGTTGTCGGGACGCACCGGTCGCGACACCACCTCTAAGTTGCGCTGCCGAACCGTGGCGCCCAGTGCTGGTGACCTTTCCACCAGATCCCCTTTCCCCGGTCGCGCCCCTGCCCCCGCTGGCGCGATACGGTGCAACTTGCGCGCTGGATTTAACGCCGTCAGCCGGTAATAGATCTTTTCCGAGTCCGTGGGGCCTCGATCCTCCATCGCTTCTCGAGCACGGCTGGCCGCCGGCACGTAAACCAGGAACACTATGACTGCGAGATGGAATGCCAACGAAAGCCATTGGGAGGGCCCTCTTAAACGCCCCGCTGGGGACCTTCTCGATGATTTCAGACGCGGAGTCTTGTACAAGGTCTTGAGCGAGTCCCACCAGGGGAGCGGAGACTGTTCCCACTGCACCAGAAGTCTCGGCGCGCGCGCCAACGGCGACGGCCTCAATACCGGCGCGAGGCCGAGCCACCGCCCAGGATGCGATCGAAAAAGTGTAAGCGAAGTTTTATTCTTGGAAATCAGGGAATTCCTCAACTTGGTTGTCGCTTGGCGACACCAACGGCTAACGCTCACCCTGTAGCCGAACGCGGCAGGGTTAATTGCAAGAAGATAGCACGCGATGGACCAATAAATCTCTCTTCCGCTTATCTTCTATTCCCCAGATAAAGGCGATATAACGTCACCATTAGGTGACAGGTGTTTGCCGCCATCGCCCTATTTCGGTGACCTCCCGGATGTCTGGACGCTAACCCTTCCCGTATCCATTACCTTGTAAAATTGTTGAAAGCCCAATACTCGAGTGCTAAGCTATTCTCGCGTAGCTCGAAAATATCCCTACTTTTACCCTGGCGTCGCTTTTGTAAGTCGAGAACCCTATGTACACAAACACTAGCCAACACGGCAAAAATTTTCTATTCGCAGTCGTTCTGTTTCTTATTGGCGTCCTCGGATGTGCGCCTTACTCCGCCGCGCAGGCCATCGCCGAAACGGCGACCACCACTGCTCTCTCCGCTGGAACCACCGCCGCAGCCGCAAAAACTATCCGCCTCCCTAACCTCGAAATCACGGGCGGCTCGGGTGCATCCGGCACGTCTTCCCATTTGCAAACCCCGTCCGGGCCTCCGCCGCAAATTATTAATCGGCGTGCGTTCGAACAACATGCTGGACCGGACGCCGGAAAATTATTGATTCGCTCCAGCACGCCGTCGATATCGTACGTTTGGATCGATGATAAATACGTGGGCCCTACGCCGTTGTCGTTGGCGCTGGCGCCCGGCAAATATCACCTCTTCGTACGCGGACCCAGGAACGAATCAGGTGATAGCGTGGTGGAAGTCCCGTCTCGCGGAACCCGCGAAGTAGCCCCAGTGCTAAACACTCCTTACCGTTCAAAATTTACTATTCGATGAGCTGCTTTTAACGGTTGGTGCCCTATCGTCTTCACTAATTTTTGCCGACAGAAAGTAGTTGCGGCAAGCGCCTTTCAGCGTTTCTCTATTCAGTGTGGCCGTTTCGCCCTGATAGTTTGCGGTCCAGAATATCTGATTCAGTAGGTCCCGAGGATAACACTGGCACAACGGCTGATTCATATCTTGCGTGATATATTGCGCCACAAACTCCGGTATGTCCGGTTCGTGAGTCAGCCCGCGACGTCCGCATTCGTCTTCAAATATCTGCATGAACTGTCTTCGTGTCGCATGCGCAATCTCGATTTTGTTGGGAATTCGACGCAGAAACGCTCCGTCCGTAATTTCCAAGGGATTAAGGTTCGTCGAAAAAACTACGAATAAATCGAAGGGCATGGCGAACTTTCTTCCCGCCTGAAGGGAAAGATAATCTACCCTGCGGTCTAATGGGGTCATCCACCGGTTCAACAACTGCTCCGTGGGCATGCGCTGCCGCCCGACGTCATCGAGGATCAATATTCCGTTATTGGCTTTCATTTGTAGCGGCGCCATGAAAAAGCGGCTAACCGCGTTATATTGGAGGTCCAGCATTTCCGCCGAGAGTTCGCCTCCCGCAACAACGCACGGCCTCCGGCACAAAACCCAACGTCGGTCGAACTCTTCGGGATTTGGATCGGAACTTGGGATGTGCACACCCGGATCGTGTAACGCGATGATTTGGCTATCCACTTCTAACGCGTACGGAATCCACACGCTGTCGCTATATATCGACGGAATGCAACTCGCTATGGTGGTCTTGCCGGTGCCCGTCGGCCCGTGTAAGAAAATCGACGATCCGGATGCCACTGCGGCTCCCAGGCGATCTATAATTTCCGGTTGCAGCACCAGTTGACGAAATGCTCGATCCAAGTCTGCTGGTCTGACGATCGTATGCGCGACACTCTGCGTTTCTACTCGCGCAACATAGTCTGCCAAAGCTACGGGCGCGGGACCGGCGTACTGATTTATGGACAGCAATTCCGCGGCCCGGTCTCTACCGCGGACGGTGGCAGTAACTCGGTGTGACCCTCCCGACATGCCCCGCACTTCACAAAGCTGTTCCTTCCTTAGAAATTGGAAAATTTCATCCATTACCTCGGCGCTCAGGCAAGCAAGATCGCCTAGCTCCACAATCGATAATTCCCCATGTAAATACAGGATTTTTATCGCCAGATCTTCTAGTAGGCCTTTTCGTAACCCCGTTTCAGAGATTTCCCGCGGCACCGGAAAGAGGACTACGGCCATTTTGCTTTCTCCAATGTTAGGGTGCTGTCTGCGTCCCTCGTGAAGTGCCCCGGGTGTGATCGCCAGACTCGCCCAAATTATCCGCACGCCACTCGGGGAACATCGATCTCCATTTTGAGGCAACGCATAGCTGAGTCCTTTGGCAAGTCTTGGCCGGTGTGTCTCCTAGGTGCCTTGAGCTGTCTTGATCTTCGGCCGCTCCAGAGTCTGCCACATCCGTTAGCATGGCGTCCTCAACGGATCGATAGTCCTGTGAGCAACAAGTAGTCGTAATTATCAGTTCACTAACCACTGCGGAATCTCATATCCCAGTCTCAAGCCTCGATTGCTTTCGGCGCACCTGGCCTAGCGATGGTTGCACGGATAATCCGACCGTCCGAAACGTAATGGAAAACATGATCGGCCGGGTCCTGTCGATGGTCTACCGATCTAAGGGGTGCCAGAATGTTTGCTGGAGTTTTAACGCCTCCGCCGAAGTCAGGTCGGAAGTATTTCGTTAGCTATCGGCCTTTATACGGATGCCGCTCTCGGCCGAAGCAAAACACCCTTACCCACAATCATCTGGCGCTAATTTCGAAATCTATCGTAATTTGCGTTTCTACTTCGATTGCGACGCCGTCCTGGTAACGGGGTTGGTAACGCCACTTTCTTACTGCCTCTAAGACGGCTTCGCTTAACAACGAAGGTGACTGGGCCAGCTCCACGTTTTGCAGGGCGCCATCCTTGCCAATAATGGCTCGCAGCACAACCCGGCCCTGCACATTCTCTTGCAACGCCATGGCTGGGTACTCCGGCATTACTTTTTTCTCCGGGACTTCCGCGGAAGGTTTCACGGACACCAAGCCAACTTTAGTATCGGGGCCTTCCGGTGTCGGCGTCCCTGCTTCAAACAGTCGTATCGGAACCTCAACAGGTCCTGTCGGCGCGCTCACTCTTCTGACGAGCGGCAAGGATTCGGAGCTGCCATAACCAGGAAAAACTGTAATAACATTTTGCGCGTTCATGACTTGAAATCCCTCGGAGCGCGGAAGTTGTACATCCGCACTTGAGCTATTCGCTCGCTCTCGAACGTCAGGCACTCTTTTTTTACGCCGTGGCCTCGCCGCAACTTTGGTCGTGTTCGGAATATTTTGCAAAATCCGCTCCGCGCCGTACTTGTCCGTCGGCGGGTTCAAAACGTCGCCGATCATCTTCCTGAAAGTTTCCGGAGTGACGTCATTCAGGGCGGGAGAAGTGTAGACCCATCTCGCGGCGGCCAAAGCAACCAGCAGTACGAATGCTACCATCGCGGCAAGAAGCCATCTTCGCAAAAGTCCTAGATCAAACCGCTTAGCTTCGACCGGTGGAATCACGACCGGCGCTGTCTGCGCACGCTGGAAGGAGGCCCGCAACACATTTGCCCGTAGATCTTCCGGTTCTTTCTCCAGCACGCCGCTTTGCGGCTGCGTGACAGGCGATGCTCCTTTACCATTTTGCGCGTTGGGCTGCGCTATAGACGCACCGCCATTCCGCGTCTCCCATGAGGTTGCGGTCATTCGGCCAATGCTTTGCGACGCACTGTCGCCAACCGCGGGTCCGGCGAACGATCTCGCTGCCAAATCCGACGCTGAGCCAAGCGGATCCACGCGATCCAGTCGCGTCGCCGATTTCTGAACTGGCACACCTGTCACCCTGTCATGGGCCGCCACATCTTGGGGTGCCTGTGGGACAACAACTTTCTTCCCCAGCCACCTCTTCAGGTGGTATCGCGAATCTTCAGATAGTTCAGTAAATTTAATTCCGACTCTATTCTGGTTTTCGCCCTGGATCGACCATGCGATTCTACCTTTGGCCTCAAAGCGCTGACCTATTTCCGCCAGGTCAAAGCTTAGTAGCACGTCAGTCGCGGCGGGCCGATCCCCTATTAAATCAAGTGACATTCCGCCTTCACTCAAATCATTGGATATACCGCCACTGTTAGAACTATCGAGCGCTACGTATAGCCGAGGGTGAATGACCTGGCGATCGTGACGGCGGCGTTCGCGGAGGGCGGGTATCATCTTTTCTTGGCTGGTCAAATTCCTTGGCATAGACTACATCCGTTTACAACTTTTCGGTCACTTAATTATCATGTCGGCGTAGTGACATCAACCGCTACCGTGTCCGCCACGGGGTTAGTGCAACATAAAACTCGTCGAATGCACTCATAGGTCACCAACGACTGAAATCATCTTGCAATCGGATGGCCGAGTTTTCGCACGTCGTCGGATTGTTCGATAGGACTGCCAGTACGAAGGTGGATCGCTGCCGTTACTGAACCGGCAGTCCTATCGCTAAAAACTATGACGGCATTACAGGAGCGGTTTGAAAGGGTGCGCTTGACGACTCCCGCCGACACGATTCCGCCTCACATTTTTGCTTCACGTCTCGTAAGGTACGGCGTAACGGCGGAGAGGGATAAGCTAAACTCTGTGCTACGTGTGGTGCAAACCGGGCCCCCGGCACCACCTTAAAGTCATCCCCACAAGTTGTAATCGCCATCTCCGCTTCCAGGCTCTGCATTCGGGTCGGAAATGTTGCCCCGAACTGGTATCTATGCTTCACGCAGATGGGGAACTGTAAAACGTCCCGTCTGTTCCGGAGTTTTGCCCCGGACTTCCTGTCCCGGAGTTTACGGGCTTGATTCAACGCAATGACAATCATAGGTTCGTAGATTCGGGATTCTGCCCTGGCGACAAAGATTTGACAATGTGCTTGGTCGCGGCCATTCGAACAACAACGTCGCGCCATTCCTGCCAAGTACAGAACCATGGCGCGGATTGCTCTGTGGCTCTCGCAAAAACCGAATCTGGCCCGACCAGTGTCGAGCGCAGCAGATCTCTGGTCTTCCCGTCGCGTGAAGTTCAATAGTGATGGGCGTCCAGAGCAAACTTGTATGAGGTGAATGCATCCCAACGGCCCTGACGGTGCCCTGCACTCCCCATGACTCTATTGTACCGTCGGCAGCGGGCTGCCCTGCACGCTGAGGTGTTCGAAGACTGGCTGCTTCACACTGGGGTCCGATAGGACTGCGATCAACTTTGAGCCCGAACAGGACAGCGCCTCAACGTTGGTGTTGGCGAAAACGGTGTTGGCCATATCCGCGCGGATTCGGATTCCTGTCAAAGTTACCGGTGCAACACCCCGGCAAGCCGTTCCGTCCGCGCCGGAGCTCATCCAAATCTTTAGGAATGAGATACGCGAATTTGCAAATAACGCGGCCGCGTCCGTTTGTAGCCCGACCGCACCATTTGCAAACAGATTAATGAAGACGCGGTTCCAGTACGCGTTGGCGACGGAGGTGCTCCCGCCGAGGCTTACCCGCATGTCGATCCCCGCAGTCGCGGGGTCGAAAATGAAGACGTTATCGAGCCAGCTGCCCTCCGTCCAAAGACCATTGGTGTTCTCCAGTTGAACTCCATAATTAACGTTCACGATGTTCAGGTCTTGAAGGTGTACACCGAACTGATTTTGAATGTGAACGCCGCTGGCTGAATGGGCATTGCCGTCGAGGACGCCCCCTTCGATGGTCGTTCCGAATGCTGTGTTCCAATTCTGAATTCCCTCCACGCTGATCAGAAATCCCGTGAAACCAGGTGCGCCCATAATCCTGGTCCCAAATTCGGGTACCGGCAGACCGTGATCGGAGGGTGTGCTGGCGCGCATCATTTCAATATGCGAGGGGCGGGTCAACTTAATGCATGGTCCTGAAATCGCAGCGCCGCAAGTGAATGTAGCCGCGCCAAGGAGCAGATTGACGGGATGGTCTACGACGATTTGGCTGTCGATAAATTGCATCCCGGTTAGGGTACGCAGGTCAACGGTGCCACCCTGGGGCGGGAGAGCTTGGATCTGGGCATTGATCATCGGGGCCACGTCCGTTGAAGAGGCGTGCGCAGTGCTTCGGTAATCGCCGCCGCAACTCGCGACAACAAGGGCCAAGGAGCAAGTAATGTAGGCTAGGTGTTCACCAAGCATTGGAATCAGTAGGCAAGGCTGTTTGTTCTCTTGGAGGTAATGGTCCATGCCGTGGCTGTCAGCACTCAGCGATGAGAGTAAGACATGGTCCAGACGGCCTTATCGCCGACGTGATATTCAGTGCCTTCCCATGGAGTGCCGCAGACGTGCAAGTAGGCGTAAGGGGTTCCCGCAAACATTACCCAAGCGCCTTTGTCGCGAACGGTGGTCGGAAGTCCGTTTGCCTCAGCATCGAAAGGCCATGTAATCATCCAGTGCGGGCCTATTGGAATGGCGGGACTGGTTCTGTCCGCAGGATTGGTGTTGCTTCTCTGGGTGGCGCCGCACAGCATGTAAATCATTCCGGGCGCGCTGTTCGTGGGCTTCGGCTTCCCTTGCATGGCATCCATCATCCATCGCATACCCATGGGGTTCATGCACATCGGCGGGTCGCCGATTTTGTTCTCATTTCCTGGCGTACAAACCCACTCGTTCGTCCCTTTGACCAAAACGGTCATGGTGCCGTCGGCAGCAATCTCGGCGACCGTCGCGTCCTTGGTCACGTGTTCGGGCCCGGAGAGGCGCGCTCTGGTAATTCTTGGGTCTTCCGCCTTGTCAGTCATGTCTTGGCCTCCTGAAGTTGAGTCCTTGAATTCCATGTCTTTCCTTCCACTGTCAGCCGCAATGGAAAGCCCACGCAGCGTTGCTGAAGCTCGACCAGAATTATTGGTCAGTGAAGCCGCGGCGGACATCGTGGTCGCGAGAAACTCTCTTCGGGTTTTCATCGGTGCATATCTCTCCAGTCAGCGACCTTCGATTCTGGTCTGCGCCATTCTTTATTCGTCAGGCCTACTTCTTCTCGTGCGAACAAGTCCAGTTTGTACGTAGTTCGGTGAACATCACGGCACATCACCTGGTCTCAGGGCTATCATCCACAGTTCCGTCAGGTTAGACAGGATAACGCTACGCTTCTGGGGATTCCACATAGTTCAGGATGGTGGCTCTGGCGTTGCTGAGAGCTTAATTCCCGAAGCAAACGTGAAAGTCCGATTTGGCATCAGCAACAACCGTTTATCACTCCGCGCATTGTGTACCGCATTGAACAGGCGAACTACCCCGCGGCAGGGTAGGCTTGTTGTGTAGCACGTCGGGGAGCCGCCTGGTGAAGGCACCTAGTTCGATGTGTCTGGCTGCTTCCTCCGCACAAGCCTTTGGGCGTGATTGAGCCCCGCACTGTGGTTTCCTCTCTGCTTTGGAAGCGTGCTTTGAGAAAGGCTCCGTGCTCCGTCTCACTTATCTTCTGGCCAGCGTGTCACTGCTGTTCTGTATGGTTCCTGCGAGCACGCACGCCCAGCAACGAACTGCTGAACGCGCGAGCAACAGCCCTTCCCTGCCGGACACACCTCTACCGAAATCAGAACCGCAGAATTCGGGTCAACAAACACTTCATGACGAAGGATCAGCCAGCGTCGCAGGTACCGTGCTGGACGTAAGCGGAGCCACGGTTTCCGGCGCAGACGTCAGCCTGATGCATGAAGATGGATCACAATTGCACACGATGGTGTCCGAGGCGGACGGCGAATTTAATTTTCCAAACATTCCTGCCGGTTCTTATCTCGTCACCGTAAACGCAAAAGGTTTTGCGGCCTTTACATCGACAGAGTTTGACGTCGCGGTAAAGCAGGCCTATGAGGTTCCGAGCGTCTTATTATCTGTTGCGACGGCAAATCTTGAGGTGACGGTCCGTCCCGGGGATCTGATCGCCGCGGAGCAGATACGAGCGGAAGAAAAGCAGCGCATCGGTGGCGTCCTGCCGGATTTCTATACAAGTTACGTTTACAACGCTGCCTCGCTCACTACGAAACAGAAATTCTCGCTCGCTACCCATGCCACATTCGATCCAGTTGCAATGATCGGTGTCGCCTTGGCTGCCAGCGTCGAGCAGGCCAACAACTCGTATGCCGGGTACGGCCAAGGCGCCGCGGGCTATGGCAAACGGTTTGCCGCAAGGTTTGTCGACGGGCGCAGCAGCGACTACCTCACGCATGCGGTCTTCCCCGCGCTTCTTCACCAGGATCCGCGCTACTACTACCAAGGCACCGGCTCCGTCAAATCCCGCCTGGTGCATGCAATCAACTCGGCATTTGTGGCGCGCAGTGATAGCGGGCGGACCATGCCCAACTACTCTTATTTGCTCGGCGACCTGACTGCAGGAGCGCTGTCCAATCTGTACTATCCCAAAGCGAACCGGGGAGTGGGACTGATCTTCACAAACGCCGCGATTGGACTTGGGGGACGCATTGGTTTGAATATAGTTCGTGAATTTTTCTCAAAACGCGTGACAACCAACGCCTGGGGCGGGGGGAAAGAGTGAACGTTGTTGCACCCGGAAGAGAGCAAGCGTTCATAGTCGAACTTGGCATGATCCTGCTCTAGCCAGGAGTGGGCACTCCCTTCTTCAGCATTTCAATGGCTTTCGCCAATCTCCGCAAGCGAGTTTCTTCTTTCTTGGCTTCGGTAATCCAACGGCAGTATTCCTTGCGGTGGGTGTAACTCAGTTTTTCAAAAACCGGAAGCAGCCCTTCTCTCTTCAACACCTTTTCAAATTGAGCAGGCACTTCGAGGGTTCTTGGCGCTTCATCTCTCCACACCACAACTTCAATGGTATCGCCCGACCCTTTCCCAATTTGCTCGCGTATGACTTTAAGCACACCCAGCACATGGAGTGGATTACCATACTTGATAAGCGAGCCCGTGTACGGCACGCCATCGAAAGTCGCATTTATAGGCACCTTCCCTTTGGTGCCGAACTCCTTCGCGGTATCGTACGGAAAAAGCACATAGGCTCCTCCGCCGTCACCTGCCTGAATTTTCGCTTTGAATTTGTATTTCTTCATTGGCTTCAGCCTTTCACAACAGGTGGCGAATCGAACGCGGAAGAATTTGATTGTGCGACGGCGTGAATTGCATCGAGCACCAGCTCTGGCTGATCTTGCATGATCCAGTGGGTGCTCTTATCAGCCAGCACATGGCGGCCTTGTGGCAACTGTTGGGCGATGAGAATGTGCTGTTCGCGCCGCTTCGGGGGTGTGGACTTTGCGGAGAGAATAACTACTGGCTCATCGCACAAATTGTTCAACTCCGCTATTCGCATTGCGGATCCGGGAAGGTTCTCGAGCTGGCTCGCGATGGTGTTACAGAATTTTTCCTGAACCCAAAAAACTGAGGCCATCTGCCTTTCATTGGGCGGCAAATTCCAGAACCAGGGACTGGAAACGGTTCCCGAATCGGCCGGCGTTCCTCGGCTGATCAGTCGGACGATATGCGCGGCTGCTTTCTTTGCTTTCGAATTCAGCAGAGACGCAACAAAACGAATGACGCCTGCCCGGCTGAGCAGCGCGGCGCGGCGGCAGACTATGGCGCCAATCCTGGAGCGCTTCAAATCCTGTTCGGAAGGCGGGTTCCATTCGGCTGGAACGACTGGATCGACCAACACCATTCCCGCAATTTTCTCAGGATATCGTGCTGCAAATAACGGCATGGTGAGTCCGCCGAAAGAATGGCCGACCAGAACATACGGTGCAGGAATGGCGGCCAGCTCCAGCAAAGAATGAAGTTCGTCTACGATGCGCTCGGCAGTTCGTGGCATGGGACCAATGTCGCTCCAGCCCAGTCCCGCGCGGTCGTAAGTGACTACGCGATACGAAGCAGCCAGTTTGCGGCGGATGTCGGTCCAGCTCAGATTTGTTGACATCAGCCCGGCTTCCAGAATAATTGTTGGGCTTCCTCGGCCCTCCTCCAGCAAATGCAAACGATGAGTTCCTAGATCAACGAATTTGCCTGGCGGCGGATGGAGTCTGCGATCTCTGCTTTCGCCGAGTCTTTGATAGGTCATGCCAACCAGCAGAATCAGTATTAACAATCCGGCAATCCAGATGAGGGCGTGGATCAATTTCACAGCCTCCTGCGAACCGCAGTCGTTGGATGCTTCAACATTGAGAGCGGCTATGCACTTGGTCCGCGGCCTGAAAGCCGGTGTCAACGCAATCGCCGATGGAGCGGCCCGCTAGATAATTACCCGCAAGGCCTAGGCCCGGCAACCGGTTCAGAGCTTCGCGAATTTCTTTCACTTTTTGCGCATGACCCACGTTGTATTGCGGCAGCGCGCGTGGGTATTTCCACACCATGCGATCGACCGGCGCGCCAGCGATGCCAAGAACTGCGGCGTTTTCGGCTTCGACTTGTTGCGCCAGCAGATCTTCCGGCATTTCGCTCAGATTTCCGTCGTTGCCGCGCGCAGCAAAACTGGTCATCACGACTGTTCCATTCCGGGCGTGCGATGGGAATAATGAGGAATTCCAGAAAGTGCAAATTGTGCGCAATCTTTCTCGTCGGGGAACCATGAATCCAAAACCATCCAGCGGGTGACGGACCTGTTTTCGGTCGAAGGCGGATGACACCACGTCCATGGGCGCGTGTTCGATTCCAGCGAGGAGCGCGGAGAGCTTCGGAATGCTTTCAAGGAGCAGCGGCGCAGCTCCGTATGCCGGGGTTGCCACGACGATCGCGTCGGCATCGATTTCATCGCCACTGGACACGCGAATCCGCCAGGTGGGCTTTCCTGGGGATCCATCATTTTGCCGCGCGACGGATTTAACGTTCACGCCGAATTGAATATCGTCTCTCAACTTTTGCGCCAGACGTTCAACGAGCGTGCCCATCCCTTCTTTGAACGAACCGAGGGAAGGTAAAGCGTCGGTGACGTGCAAATCTCTGTGCTTCAGATTCGAATCGTTTGCTGACGGCCCCCCTGCCGAGGACTTGGTTTTTCCGTCTCGTTTGGCTCGATACGCACGAAGGGCGCCGCGCACCAAGCTGCCGCGGCTTTGCTCCCATTCGACAAGCGCGGGAAAAGCGCTGTGCATGCCCATTTTGTGAGGATCACCAAAAAAGATCGTGGAAATAAATGGGTCAACCAGATAGTCCAGGGCTTCTGCGCCAAATTTCCTGTCAACAAATTCCGCGAGTGATTCTTCATGGGCAGGCGGGTGAGAGCGCCGAAATACTTCGCTGAGCAAGGAATATTTGGACTTGAGGCCAACCAGACTCGTCGTGAGCAGGCCACCCGCGGAAAAAGGCGCCCGGTGCAACTTTCCGTTTCGCAGAATGTAGCGCTTGGCGCGAGAATCTCCGGCGATGAATTCGTCTTTCAGCCCTAGCTCGCTGATTAGAGTCCATACCGCTTTTGGAAATCGGGGACACTGCGGACCTGCTTCAAACACAAATCCATTTCTTCTGACCGTGGAGATTACTCCGCCAGCTTTAGCGGACGCCTCTAGAATTAATACCGGGATTCCCAGCTGTTGCAAGCGAAACGCGCACGCGAGTCCGGAGATGCCTGCGCCGATCACGACTACTTTGCGTATGTCCCGCACAGCATGTAATTTTATCAAATGACCATGGTTGGGAGTTTGGCATGAAGGCGAACATCAGTAGCGCTGAGTTTCTGGCAAGTGTGCTTCGGGGACGGCCGTGGAATCGCTAGTCGATTTCGTCGAGAAATATGCGGCGAACGGGAACGAAGTTGCGATACGCCACCGGCGTGGGTACCGCATGGAAACCTGGAGCTATGCGCAAATAGTCCAGGGAGCCAGTCGCCTGGCGCGCGAATTGGAATTTCGCGGTATTGGCAAAGGCGACGCCGTTTTGCTATGGGGCGAAAACTCGCCCGAATGGATCATGGTATTTTTCGGATGCCTTCTGCGTGGCGTCGTGATTGTGCCGGTGGATCACGGCTCTACAGTGGATTTAGTTTCGCGCGTTGGGCGCGAGGTGAATGCCAAGCTGATCTTTCGCTCGCGCACTCTGCCGGATCCCGACTTGCCGATTCAAACCGTCGTCCTGGAATCGGTTTCAGAACTCACGGCGGCCAGAGATTCGTCGCCCTACCCGTCGCCTTCAGTCTCCCGAGGCGACACGCTGGAAATAATTTTTACTTCGGGCACCACCTCGGAACCCCGCGGCGTGGTGATCTCTCATGGCAACGTGCTCGCTAATATCGAGCCACTTGAGCGCGAAATCCGGAAATATCTTCGCTACGAGCGCATCTTTCATCCGCTGCGCTTCCTGAACCTGCTGCCCCTGAGTCACGTGTTTGGCCAAATGCTGGGGATATTTATTCCACCTTTTTTGGCAGGAACGGTAGTGTTTATCGATTCTCTGAAGCCTTCCGAGATTGTCGACGTGATTCGGCGTGAGCGAGTCTCCGTCCTGGTTGCCGTCCCTCGATTTATCGAATCGCTGCAACGCGAAATCCAAAACAAAGTGGAACGTGACGGTCTGACGCGGCAATTCAACGAAGATTTCGCGCGCGCACAGGAAGAGCATTTTCTTTGGCGCTGGTGGCGTTTCCGGCGTATCCGTTCTCGTTTTGGCTGGAAGTTCTGGGCCTTCATCTCCGGAGGAGCCGCGCTGCCCGAACAGGTGGAAGCGTTCTGGACCCGTCTCGGATATGCAGCGATTCAGGGATATGGCATGACGGAAACCACTTCGCTGATCAGCCTGAATCATCCCTTTCATACCGCACAAGGCTCGATTGGCAAAGTTTTCCCCGGGGTGGAAGTTCGCGTTGACCAGCACAGCGAGATTCTGGTTCGTGGTGAAAATGTTGCCAAGGCCTATCGCCGCCAGGATGGAGCGCAACCAGTCGCGGAGACTGATGGTTGGTTTCGCACCGGGGACTTGGCGGAGACGGGCGACGATGGCCTGCTGTATTTCAAAGGACGCAAAAAAAACGTGATCGTCACGCCCGCAGGGATGAATGTATATCCTGAGGATCTGGAAAAAGCTGTGCGTAGGCAGCCAGGCGTGCGCGATTGCGTGGTGATCGGACTCGAACGCGACGGCAACGCCGAGCCGTGCGCGGTGCTCTTGATGGATGGCGCGGGTTCAAATCCGGAGTCAGCGGTGCAGAACGCCAATCGTTCCCTCGCGGAATATCAGCAGATTCGGAATTGGTTCGCGTGGCCCGATGCTGATTTTCCACGGACGCCAACTCTCAAGCCGCTGCTTCCGCGCATTCGCGAAGTTGTGAACGCTAAAATTGGTGTAGCGTCATCCTCACAGGACGGAGACAGCGCCATAGCCGCGCTGATCACCAAAATTACCGGACGCCCGGTCAGCTCCGGCTCGCGAAATGCTGGCCTTGAGGCGGACTTGAAACTGACTTCGCTCGATCGCGTGGAGTTGATGAGCGCCCTCGAAGACCGGTATCAGACTGAACTCAACGAAGTAAAATTCAGTGAATCGGGGAGCATCGCTCAGCTGGAGAAACTTCTCACCGAGACTCGGGCCGAGTCGGTTGAGCATGTCTATCCGCGCTGGCCGCAAAGTTGGCTTGTCACGGCAATTCGTTTGGCGGTCTATTATCTATTGGCCTGGCCCGCGACATATCTTCTTGCGGCGCCTCGCGTGCGCGGCCGTGAAAACCTGCGGGGACTTCACGGACCCGTTTTGGTTATCTCCAACCACGTAACCTACCTGGATATCGCTTGGATTCTTCCGGCTTTAGCCGCGCGTTTTCGGAACCGCTTGGCTACCGCCATGGGTGGTGAGCGACTGGCGCGGATGCGGCGTCCACCAAAAGAGATGAATGTGTTCGGACGTCTTCACGAACGGCTCGATTATTTTCTGGCGTTGTCGATTTTCAATGTATTTCCGTTGCCGCAACAGTCTGGATTCCTGAAGAGTTTCTCGTTTGCCGGCGATTTAGCGGATCGTGGTTGGAATATTCTGGTGTTTCCGGAGGGAAAGACGACGGAAGACGGGAATATTCTTCCATTTCGGTCGGGCATCGGGCTGCTGGCAAAACAACTGAACATTCCCGTCATCCCAATGCGCCTTGCAGGCGGACTCTACGACATGAAACAAGAACATCGCATCCTGGCGCGTCCAGGGCAAGTCAAAGTGGTCATTGGGCAGCCGCTGCGCTTTTCTCCGGAGCAGGATGCAAATGAGATCGCGCGAGAGCTGGAGCGTCGCGTGAGAGAACTCTAGACTGTCGGGGACTGCTGATTTCGGCGATGAACCGGGAGCCAGCGAATCGCCACGAAAATTGCGATCAGGGCCACAAGCATCGCAACCGAAGCGAATTTCTGGTGCACTACAAATTCCCTCGCCGCCGCCCCATAACGGACGCCTAAGAAACCTTCCACAAAAAACAGCGCCCCACGCCCCACAAAAGTTCCTACAACAAACGGAACGAACGGCACCTGAAATACACCCTGTGCAATCACAAACGGCTTGAACGGCACCGGAAAGGGCGCAACCGCTGGCAACAAAACGGACGTGAACGGATATTTTTGCACCCACATCCTGATTCGCCCTGAAGGCTGTTGCTGTTTATTGCGGTAGTACGCTTGACCGCCCTTCCGCGCTAACACGTAAATCCAGATACAGCCCGCCACCGAACCGATTGCGGCCATTGCCGCGTAGTACGGCATCCTCGCCGGATGTCTGCTGCATAGGTCCACTACGATGAGATCAGTAACTAACGGAAGTGGGACGAAAGACGAATCAAGAAACGCCGAGAGAAATACTCCCACGCCGCCTAGCGCCGGCAAGGTCGCCTTCACCCAAGTCGTGACTTGAGTCCCATGCAATGCGCCAACTCCCAGGTAAACCGCGGAACACAAATCACACTTAGTGACTGCTTTTTCTTTTCTTGCGCAGGTCTGGCCAGAACTCTTCAATCATATACGTCGCTGCGACCGGGCCATTTGTGTACCTCAAACACTGATCACATTGCTTTGTGGATGATAGGTGTAGGTTGAAATAGCAGCGGTGGATACGCCTCCCATCCAAGCTGCGGCGCGAATCTCACTCCTGAATTCGAAAAAGCATCCGGTATCGAAAAAGGTAACACCTCGAGCTGTAAGCCTTGCCCTTACAACGTTAGAGGCGTCAATAAGACGCCGAGTAACACCACGCCGAACAGACAAGCATTCAAGCATGCGTGCCAGGGCCGGAAAGCGCTGTGGTTCCCTGACAAAGGCTGGCCCTCTAGCAGGGAATAGATGCGCCATCATAAACGAAAGACACATCGATCTCGCCACTTTTTTACCTGGTGCCCCCAGCGCACCCTTATTTTTCTCCTCCGATTTGTATCTCCCCCACGTGCTTCTGAATCAAACGCGGTGTACCAGACATGGTGTATCAAATGTGGTAGTATCCTGCCCAAAATAGTTTGGCCACCCTCGGGCAGGGTAATGACGGAGTCGGATAGTGAGTATCGCTTCGCGCAATCGGCAGCGCGGCGGTTGCGTCATCTCACGAGCAAGAAGGAGTTGACTTATGTCCGAATTGCAGCAGGCACTTCCAACTGTTCCTGCTTCAGCATTTCGCCTGGATGTACCGTTACATAGTTTGCTTCAACAACCACCAGAAAAACCTTCCCCGGATCATTCGAAGCAATTACAAACTTTACCGACGCCTGTTTTTCCGCAACACCCCGAACTCATGCATGACCTGGACGCGGAAGATATCGCCGCGCACGAACACGTCTTAGAGACCGGCAAGAGGTACTGGCCAGCCTCCAAAATTTTTCAGACTATGCGCGGATGGATGTTTCCATATTTCAAATCACGCGTGCTGCCTGGAGATTTTCAACCAATCATCGCGTACCTGTTCACCGAGTGGAAATGCAATCTGGATTGCCACTATTGCTGGTCTTACGACAACCGCATCAAAGGCATGACCGAAGACACGGCACGCCGCGCCATTGACTGGCTGGCCAGCACACCTGCCCGGGTGCTCGCTCCTACCGGTGGCGAACCGTTGTTGCGTCCGGACTTTGTTCACAAGGTGATGTACTACGCCGCGAAAAAAGATTTCTGGGTTTATCTGGCGACCAACGCCCGGCTACTGCGCCCGGAGGTCACCGATCGTCTTGCCGACGCGGGAATCGCCACCATCAATTTCGCCGTCGATACGATTAAGGAGAGGCCCGGGCTGCCGAAGGCCTTCGAACATGTGCGCTCCAACTTCGACTACCTTATCAGGCGCCAGTATCGCTACGGCTACACCGTTTTCTTCAACACCAATATTTGCCGAACCAACATCGATGATGTGAAGCAACTGGTCGAAATCGCCCATGATAATGGCATCTCGCTCACCTTCCATATCAACGAGGCGCCCATGATGGAACAGCCGCATTTCAAACATCTCAGCGAAAACGACACCTACATTCGTCCCGAAGATTTTCCGGTAGTGGATGATTTGCTTGATTGGCTGATTGACAAGCAGCGCCAGGGCTACAAAATGGTCGACTCCATTCCGCGCCTACAAAATATGAAGGGATTCATGCGCGGCGTGGGAGAGCACTGGGGCTGCCGCGCAGGCCAAAACTGGCTGATTATTCGCACCGACGGAACGCTCGCGCCGTGTTTCCCGATGTACAACGCAAAATATGATTGGGGCGCGGTCGAAAATCAGAAATTCAATCTCAAACAACTCGCTGACATGAAACAAGGCTGCGAGCCTAATTGCTTTTCAACCTTGGGCTACAACGTGGCGTACTGCTACGACGTTTCTCGTGTGATGAAGTGGCTCTGGAAACAGGCAATGAATGGCTTTCAGGGCGCAACTGGAAGCTTTGAGTAGAGCCTGCCCGGCGGTTTAAGGGAGAGCTAATCGGCGAGAAAAGTTATGGTCTTCTACGTGCATTGCGCATCGAGCGTGGCAGATCGTAGTTTTTATCTTGTTCGGTTTGAGATCACTGCTCACTCGACGGAGTGAAGTGCAGCATGAATGAATATCCAAGTATTCGAACACGGGCTTGGTAGTCCACGGCGAGATAGATCACCGGATCTTTGAGGGTGCCACCGCGGCGCACTGTTATCTGCTCAGGCCGAAGGTAGATATCATACCGCTCGGCTTTGCGGATGACCGCGTCACGGAAATCTTTATCCGTGTTGAAGTCAACCAACCCGATTCGTGCGGAGACTTGTGCCGAGAGGTCGTGAAGGTCGTCACGCAACTCCACATCGGCAAACTCGCATGCGGCAGTCTGCCACACTGCAATTACGGTGAGTACAAGAGCAAGTAGCCCGACGACGATTATGGTTCTGATTCTCACTATAAGTCTCTAACTATCAGCCGGCATCTTAGATTTCAATTCGGATTCTGGCTGCCGCTGGGGGCGCCTTGGTTTGGATCCATGGTCGTGGTGCGGATTTGCACCAGACGGCGGTCTATCTTGTCGGCTTCCGCGGTTTGGCCGAGTTTGCGAAGCGCTTTTGCCTGGCTGGCTAACGTATTCACCAGTTGTGGACTGCTCTCGCCGAATTGCTTTTCGAGCACCGCAAGCAACTGCCGGTTGCACGCCACCGCTTTGTCAGTCTGGTCCCAGCGATCATACAATCCGCAAAGCGCCCCCGTGGAAAAAGCATTCCGACGTTATCCGCTCCATATAAAGACTCATCGATTCGTACCGCCCGCACCAGATACGGTTCAGCCTTGGCATAGTCTTTATCCGCAAAGTTCACGCTGGAAGCCTGGATCAGGCTGGTCGCCACTTGGTTGCTGCTCTCTCCGAATACTTGTGCGTTCAGGTCCACGGCCGCGGAAAAAAAATTTTCGGCGGAGGCATAGTCCTTCAGAAAAAGTGAATTTCTGCCAAGGGACTCTAGCGGTGCGGCCAAATTAGGAGACCGCGGCCCGTACAATTCTTGGGCTACTTTGAGCTCGCGCTCGAAGGCCTCCCGGGCGATCGCGGGATCTCGGCCTAGCGTCTCGTCCCTCAAATAATCGAGAGCCGTAACTAAACGCGAATCGTGGGGCTGCAGCTTGTCAGCGAGGTCGACCGCTTTCTGATATTCACGCGCGGCCTCGTCCCAGTGTTGTAGCTTATTTGCAGCCGCACCGGCCTGCATAGCGGCGTCGAGTTGATCGGACAAGCTCGATGATGCCTGACTATCCAGGATGCGCTTTTGCAAATCCACGGCCTCCGAGGATTTTCCTGCGGTTTTTAGTTGCGCCAGATGAGCGTCCAATCTTTTTTGCGCGTCCCCGTAATCGCGCGGCGCGGCGCGGTCGGTACTGCGGATAATTTTGCCCTGCGGAGCGATGCTGGCGTCATCCAGCGCGGCGCGGCGAAATTCGTTGATAGCACCGGCCCAGTCTCCGTTTTTTTCGAGCGCTGTAGCCAACTCCAGCCTGATCTGAATCTCCTTGGGATCCAGCGAAATCGCCTGGCGAAGCTCACTGATCGCAGCAGTATCGTTTCCCGACGCGACTAGCGCCTTGGCGTACTGGTCATGAATGCTCGAGTTCGCAGGCTTAAGGTCCACCGCCTGCTTTAATTCATCCAGAGCTCCGGGGATATTTTTTTTCAATAGCAGAATTCTTCCCACTGCGGTATGGGCCTTCGCGTTGGTGTTATCCAGATTCAATGCGTTGCCGTATTCCTGCAACGCTTTGTCGTATTCCTTTTGTTCTTCATGAATGAACCCTAGAATACCGTATCAGTGGGTATCCACTGTGTCGTCGCTCAGGCGCTTGTCGTGACTCCAAAAGAGAACCTGAACTAAAGGACTGGGAGGGTCCTTAAAGGTCTTGGCGCGGATTCCGTTCTGGAGTGTTTGCTGCGACTAATGTGTAAAACGGGTGTTCGAGAAAAAAGCGTGGACGGACCGAGGTTCATGATCCACCGCGACGCAGTGGCAATCGCGCAGGTGAAGGGCGCTAGCCCACTCCAAACATAGGAGCGCGCTTCGCGCCACACCTAGCCGATCATTATTTCCCAGGGACTAAACGGAATACATTTGAAAGCGCGCCGCGATTATGCGGACGGATGCTTCAGGATGCCTGCTAAAGCATGGAGGCGTGTCGAATCGGCTGGAGATTTTGCCGTGGCGGCGCTTTTTTCTAGTGACTCCGCCATGCGATTTAATTTCTCAATCTTGTTCATGTGCGAGTTTTCCGCGCCCTGGATGGCTTTGTGTAAAGCGGAGATTTCGCCCGGCGGCAGAGCTTGCGAACGCGACAATTGGTCCACGTAGGCTTTCGCGACTACCAATTGTGCGGGCCACTCGATTTTTTTCTGATCCTGCACATTGAGCTCAGACACCCGCACAGTTTTAGCCGCGTCGATTTCGTTTTGTGTCAGGAATTTGCTCGCGGTCAGTTCGAATACGTCCAGGCCGCGCGCAATCTCCGAACCGTATATATAACCGTTATACCAATACGCCGACCATTCGCCCCCGAGCACCAGCATCTTGGGGTCAATCGGCCCACGGTCAAAGTAGGCAATCTCGAAGGGGTGCTCTGGGTCGGTGAAGTCCACAACCGACACGCCGCCTTGGTACCAGGCCTGCACTTCGATATCGCGACCGGGCACCGGGATTAGTGAGCCGTTGTGCGCGACACAGTTCTCCGTGTCGGCCTGCGCCGCAGGCAACTTGTAATAGCCCGCAAAATTCAGCTTTTCGTTCTTCAAATTGAAGATCGCGTCCGCGCCCCATTTGTTGGGGTCATTCTGACGGCACCTCGCGCCCAAGCCACCGCCCCACTCGTCGGTAAACACAACTTTAGAGCCGTCGTTATTGAACGAAGCGGAATGCCAATACGAATAGTTCGGGTCATTCACTGCATCGACGCGCTTTGGGTGCACGGGGTCTTTGATGTCCAACAAGATTCCGTTGCCGGAGCAAGCGCCCGCCGCTAGTCCAATTGCGGAGTACACGGTGATGTCGTGGCACTGGTTAGTTTCCGCCGGCGTGCCTTTGCCCTTGCCATGACTGCCACCGTTGTTGAGTCCATTCAACGCGCCCGTGCGCGCATCGATAAACAACCGGGGGCTAGCGACCACCTTGGCGTCTTGCGGCGCAGCCACCGGAACCTGGATCACTTCGATACGGAACAGTGCAGTGTTGGGGTCTTTGTCCGGCTTTTCCCCTGAGCAACCAGCCAGTTCTTCCGGCTGGCGGACAAACGATGTGCCCGAAACATAGATATACACATTGTCTTTGTCGTTCGGATCTTCCACCAAAGTATGAGTATGCGATCCGCGGCAGGTCTGCACCGCCGCAACTTGCTTGGGATTTTTGATGTCGGAAATATCGAAAATCCTCACGCCGCGGAAACGGTCTTTTTGCGCTGCTGGAATGCGCCGTTTCTTTTCTTTTTCCTCTTCAGGGGTCGGCGGGGGGCCAGGCGGAAATCCTTCCACGCCGCAATCCAGGCGTCCATTGGGCATTTCCACTGACATGAACAGCAGATTTTTATACACCGACACATCGCCTTGCCCGCCAGGGCACACCAGCGAAGTCAGTAACGAAGCGTTCGCCGGGTTGGAAATGTCATAGATATTCAAGCCGTAAAAGTTTCCTTGGAACAGATGATTGCCCTGGAACGCCAGGTCTGAGTTCGCGAAAGCGAGTTGGGCGACCACCAACTGCGTCGGCTTCGGCAGCCTCGCGGCTCTACGCATGCCAAGCTGGCTAATCACCTTCTGCACTTTCGGATCGTCGGGGTCAGTGGCGCCAAGTTGAAATGCGTCAGGCTTTTTCAGCAGCAAGAGGTGCTTGATGCCCATTGACGTTTCACCGGCGTCATACAACCCCGGCGCGAGCTTGGCGCGCGGGTCATTGGCGTCCGACCCCGTCATGCCCGGGGGCAGCGCTGGAGCGGGCTCTGGCGCAAACGGGTCGTCTTTGTCCTCTTCATCCTCTTTGGCGTCCTTCGCGTCTTTGGTTTCTTTAGCGTCCTTGTCGTCTGGCGACTTCGTGGATTCATGCTCCGGTGGCGGGGTTACCGGCGTCTGCGCGTGCAGACGGCTCACGCCAAACAATAAAATAATTGCAGCAGCCACCACACGCAATGCAACAACGTTGGACACTCGATTCATGATTTCCCCTGTAACGGTTTGGTCTCCAGCATATTCTGCATAATTTTGATCTCCGCCCGTTGCGAATTATCCGCATCCGTCGCGAAGTTGAACAGCTCAGCATCCTGTCCGGCACCGGCATTGTCGAACAAATCCTTCACCATGGTCAGCGCGCCATGGTGATGCTGAATCATCCCGGTCAAAAACAAGTGATCGAATTCGGCGCCCTTGGCCTTGCGCAGCGCGTCCATTTGTTCTTTCGTAAGCATACCGGGCATCAGTGCTGTTCGCTCATGCGACATATCCGTGCCTGGCATTTCCGCGGTCGTCATGGAAAGGGATTGTCCGCGAGCTGCCAGCCAGCGCTGCATAAACTTTATTTCGTCCGACTGGGAGCTGCTGATGCGCGCCCCCAGCGATCGGAGTTCCTTGTTGTCGGTATGCGACGGAATCAGCGCCGTCATCTCCACCGCTTGGGAGTGATGCATGATCATACCCTGCATAAACTCCACATCCGCTTGCGAAAGTGGCGGCAGCGCGCCCTTCGTTGAAGGTGGTAGTGTTTTGGTTGGCTTGCCCGGCGCGCCCGGTTGCACCACGACAGGGCTGGTGGGATCAGTCTGCTGCGCGCGCGCAGTGAAGCACAGGAGCGCTGACGGCACACTGGGGACGAGCAGCGCGCCACACAACACTATAGGTCGGGTTACTGAGTGAAGTATTCGATTGCGGCGAAAACGGTAAAGCTTCCGCTTCGTCGCACAGCTAAACATTTTTCAAAGTTCTCACGCTAAAAAAGAAGCGCCAACCGGTAAAATCCGCGAATGCGCTTCCCTCCTGCAAAATCGCCGGGAAACTCGCGCAATTCGGGAAGCGCATAGCCAGGTAGCCACGCTTCATGGCGCACTAATTCTTATGATGCACTTTTCGCCTATGGCGTTCTCACGAGTAGGTAGTGTTAGTCGCGATAGTGTTCGTGATCCTCATCGCGCCAGTCGCGCTCGGTGTGCCAGCGATGCTCGTCTTCATCCCACCACCGGTGATAGGTATTCCAGCAATGCTCGCGTGCTTCATGCAAGTTATGGCGCGCGTTCTCGGCTTGCGAACTGCGATACCCATGATGCTCGATGGCCTCATGCAGCCGGTGATCGGCTTTTGCGATGCGATGCTGGCACTCTTCATAACGATCCGCGCGTAGATTTGGAGCCGCGCCGAACATCATGAATCCAATCGCTACCGCGGAAGCAAGCGCTGTCCTTACGAAACAATGTGGCAATCGTGCTATTAGGTTCATTAATCCCTCCGGTGGGAACTACAAATTCGAATTGCAGTTAATATACGCCAGAGTTTCCAAGTTCGGAAAGGCTGCCGTACCCTAAATTGTTCCCGTTTCATATTAAGCACTTAAGACATTGCCCTGGAGCCCACTAGCTTGCTGCTCTGCGCTTTTCCTTATATGTCGGGTGCTGTTGAGGCGTAACCGATGCAAACGTTGGTCACCGGGCCGCAAATGGCGTGCCGCGTACCATCGTGTAGACTGCGTCGAAAACTTTCAGACTGGTGATGTTCGCTACTTCACCGATGGTCATCGGATCGCCGAGATACATGACCTTGCTATCAATGTTAAACGCCGGCCACACCAGCATGCCCTGGCCATTTGGATTGCCTGACCTGGCGAAATTAACCCAGTAGTTGGACATTTCATCGGATACCTTCCGGTCTACCGTGCTCCAGTGCCACGGCGTCTGATCCAAATGCTCGAAGACATACCAAAGCTCGGCGAAGTGGCTCGCACCCCAACCTTCGTATACCGAGCCGACCGGAAACGGTGGTTGCTGCGTGAATGAGTAGTAGTAGACGCTGCTGTGCCCGGTTGCGGCTTGAAGTCTCGCCCAAGCCCACATGTCCCAGCCGAAGCGCAGGTCGCGCTCGAGGCCGAGCCGCCCCTGCATTGCCTCCGCGTCGGTCGTGTGGGGATAGGCTGCGACCAGTGGCGGCGGGAGCGAGCCATAGCTGTGTTCCAAGTCGGCGTCGAACGTTGCAGCTTTCACGCTGGTGACATTCACTAACGAACGCGCTTCCTCGGCGTTCGAACCAACGAGCAACGGAACATCGTTCTGCTGCCCAGCGGCGAACGCTTCGTAGGGCGAAACCGGAAGCACATAGGGTCCGATCACCGGGTGGCATATGCCGCCCGCGTCCCCGGTGAGTTGGCTCGCAGGAAGTTGGCGTAGCTGTTGAAGCGAAGCGGCTCCCATGGAAACTGCATATTTCTCGCCGTCGTGTTCTGCGTTGGCCAGCAAGTACTTTGGTGCAAGCTGTGTCGGCTCAAACAGGCCGCCACTTTCTCCGATAGCGCGCTGAAATAAGCCTTTGGCCAGCGGCGAAGCCATCAGCATGCTCACCGACATGGCCCCCGCGGATTGACCGGCGATGGTTACGTTTTTAGGGTCCCCACCAAAGCCCACAATGTTTCTCTGAATCCATTTGAGTGCGGCGATCTGGTCCATCAGGCCGTAATTTCCAGACGAGTGGTGTGGGGACTCGCGCGTTAGCTCAGGATGCGCAAGAAAACCGAGCGGGCCAAGCCGGTACGCGATGGTGACAACGATCACACCTTTGTGCGCGAGCTGGTCGCCCCAGTACAAAGGCATCGAAGCTGACCCATTGATGTATCCGCCACCGTAAATCCAAACGATTACGGGCAGGGGCTGACGCGCGGGCGTTGATTTAGTTGTCGTCTTGGCCTGAGCCGGAGCCCAGATGTTGAGGTAGAGGCAATCCTCACTCACTGCCGGCGGCGTCTCCCCCGGCATGGATACCCCAACTTGCATGCACGCTGGTGCAAACGTATCCGTCTTTCTCGTGCCAATCCACGGTGCAACAGGCATTGGAGAGCGCCAACGCAAGTCGCCGATTGGCGGGGCGGCGAACGGCACACCCTCATAGACGTTCAACCCATTTTCGCTTACGCCGGATATCGCGCCGGATTCGGTCATGACCCGTTGCGCGACCGCAACGCCGGCCAACTGGGCTGCCACAAATCCTGCCAAGGCCAATCGCCATCGTTTACGCATGCGGACCCCTTCGGCCTGTTTGCTAAGAGGGAAAAACTTTCAGATGGGCTGACTTAGTTCAGGGAACCTGAAAGAGTAAGAGGAGGCGCCTTACGCATTACGATGCTACGCGTGAGGTTATCTGCTGTCAAACAGGCTCGATGGGGGGCAGAGTTTCCTGTTGCTCAACACTCGGAGCGAGCTCGAACGCCGGAGAAAATTATCGCGACCTGAATAGCCACCCCAAAACTGCCGTACTACAGCAGTAGGCGATCCCGCATGCCGCCATACCTGACTCCACGAACCATTTCTTTCTGGTACATACTGTGGGGAAATCCGAGTTCGATTTGGCTTGCTCCATCCAGGGATTTCAATTGTTCGGCGGAGAGCTCCAGATCCAAACTGGCGAGATTGTCTTGGAGTTGAGATACCTTCCGCGCTCCGATGATCGGGATTACCGGCACCGTTCGATAGCGTAGCCATGCAAGCGCGACTTGCGGCATGCTGCGACCGGTCTGTTGGGAGACCGCCTTCACCGCCGAGACGATTGGCGCCGCGCGTTTTTCGTCTGGACGGAAGTCCTTCGTTCCCTCATTGGTCATTCGCCCACCCTCGACCTTACCCTCGCCGTGATACTTCCCGGTGAGCACGCCACCCGCCAGCGGAGACCAGGCCACAACTCCCACGTTCAAAGCCTTCGCCATGGGAATCAGTTCGCGCTCGACGCTCCGCTCAATGAGGCTGTACTCGATTTGCAACCCGATGAACTTTGTCCAGCCTCGAAGTTCCGCCAGAGTATTCGCCTGCGCGACCCACCAAGCGGGAGCGTCCGAGATGCCGACGTAGAGAACCTTCCCTTGACGAACGAGATCGTCCAGTCCGCGCATCACTTCTTCCACGGGGGTGATCCCGTCCCACACGTGCACCCAATACAGATCGATGTAGTCGGTTTGCAATCGCTTCAGACTGCCTTCCAGGGCTTGCATCATGTTCTTGCGGTGATTGCCCGCGGCATTCGGGTCGTTGCCGGGCACCACGAGGGAGTATTTCGTCGCCAACACAACGCTCTCGCGATGGCCCTGCATGAATTCTCCAAGGAATTTCTCACTGGTGCCGCCGGTGTAGAAATTCGCGGTGTCGATGAAGTTTCCACCTGCCTCGCGGTAAGTCTCATACACTTTCTGCGCTTCCGCTTTCGGCGAGCCCCATCCCCACTCGTCGCCAAAGGTCATAGTGCCTAGAGACGCTTCGGAGACCCGCAGGCCGCTGTTGCCGAATAATCTGTATTTCATAATCGTGCTCCTTTCATTTGCTGTATCACTGCAATCGACGGATTCAGGAACTCAGGAATTAATTCCGCTATTCGCCGTATACAATCGGCTGTCGAAACGCCCGTCTTCAAAAACCGTTGACACCGTCAGATGGCGCCATTTCTCGGCCTCGCTCGCGCGCGCAGCTTCCGCTTGTCGCACTCGATTTTCCGCATCGACACCGAGGATCAGCCGCAGCGGCACGTCGTCGCTATTCGCCAGTTGCACAATTACGTCCGCGATCTTCCGCGGATCGCCTTCGGAACGCCCTTCGAGGCCTCGCAACATCTTGAGTATCGAACCGACCGATGGCTCGTATTCCGGCAGCAGTTTCGGCGTATTCTGACCAGCACGCCGCGCCCAGTTGGTGCGAATACCACCCGGCTCCAGAGTGCAGATCTTGACCCCGAACGGCGCGACTTCCATTGCCAGAGAATCGCTGAACCCCCCGACGGCCCACTTGGCCGCATGATAGGGGGTATTGCCGCCAATCGCCATGCGGCCACCGACTGAAGACACCTGAAAAATGTGACCGCTCTTCTGTTTGCGCATCACCGGCACGGCCGCGCGTGTGGTGTACACCACGCCGTAAAAGCAGGTGTCCACGACGGCTTGGAAGTCTTCCGCACTCATCTGTTCGAACGGCGCAAACTGCCCATAGCCGGCGTTGTTGACCAGCACGTCCAGCCGACCGAAGGTGTCCACCGCCAACTTCACGGCTGCCTTTGCCGCGGCCTCGTCGCGGACTTCCAGCGTAACGGACTTCACGCGCGCACCGTACTGCTGCACCAGAGGTGCCAGTTCGTCAATGCGACGCGCTCCGGCCACCACGCTGTCGCCAGCGGCCAGCGCCGCCTCAGCGATATCTCGCCCCAATCCGTTTCCGCTTCCAGTGATCAACCAAACTTTGCTCATAAAATCCTCCGTTCTCCTTCTTAGATAGGCTATGGGCGCTTAGATGACTCTATTGTGATTACTCACTCATTTATGAGATGCAACGACTCGTTACCTGGTTATGCCGGCCCAGAACATCTGAAAGCCGCTATCCCGGTATTCTTGGGCTTTGGATGGTTTCGCCACCGTAAGGTCTATGGTCGCCTCTACCAAGGCTGCCAACGACTTCGAGATATGTTCCGCCGGGATATCATTCCGAAACACACGCTGCTCAATCGCGTCACGAATCATGACTTGAAACTCCACGAACGGCGCGCTGGTGGCATCTTTAGACTCTTTGGTGAGTACCTCCGACACCTGCAGTTGCGCCAGCACCTTGCGCTGCTTAGGATTGGCAATGCCCCAATTCACATAGCGATCCCACACATGTCGCAGCCTGGTACGAATACTCTTCTTCCGGGGGAAATCCGACATTATGGCGTCTGCGAGTTCCAGCTTGATCTCCCGGTAAAGGGCATTGATCAGCTCATCTTTAGTCTTGAAGTAGGTAAACAGCGTGCCTTCGGCAACGCCTGCTTGTTTTGATATCTCGGACGTTGGGGCAGCGGTAAGACCACGCTCCGCAAATAGGCGGGTAGCGGCGTCGAGGATGGCATTTCGTTTATTTTCGCTTCTAGGACGGGCCACCAGGCTCCTTCTATTAATGAGTGAATACTCAATAATACTGTGGAAGTATGGTGATGGCAAGGCGAGAGCACGCCGGCCCGAACCAGCGCTCAAACGTGTGACGCGGGAACGGGCCTATCGTGTGTTTGATGCCGGCAATCTTTTGTTACCGCTGGATTTCCAGCGGTTTCACTAATCTAAACGTCAAACCTGTCTCGGCGGGAAGTTCCACGTCGCGATTCCCGGTGAAGGCTGCCCCGCCAGTTCCGGCGCCCGCGCCAATTAAGCCGCCAATCAACGCGCCCTTCCCTCCCCCGGCCAATCCACCAATTAACGCGCCACCACCTGCCCCGCCGCCAACCATAGCTCCGGTCCGTTTGCCCTTACCCTTTTTAGAAAGTTCTGGCGTGGAAGCGCGTATCTCATATCGCTGGCCATTTACCTCAATGGTGCGCAACGCGAGTCCCAGTTCCGATGCGCCCTTGAAGCGTCCGGCGGCTTTGGCGCTTGTGACTACGCCTCTGGCGTGTGCGCCCTTGGAAATGACTTCCTGGCCATCCACTACGATGGGATCAACGACAGTGGCGGAGAAACCCTGTCCCTCGCTGCTGGTTTTGGAGCTGAGCGATTGATCGAGCACGATTTCAATGCGGGTGCCTTCGGGAACAACAATTGGCGGGGGCGCAGGGGCCGGCGCCGGGGCGTTCGCCGCCTGATTAGCCGCGTTTTGCGTATCGGTTGCAGCGGGCGCGCCGTTGCTAGACGTGGCTGGCTGATTGGACTTCTGGCATCCAGTCAAAACGAAACACAGGCAGATAAACGGCAGCGAGAATAATGAAAAGGAGCGAGTCATAGTTACCTCTGGGCGGGCGCTTGGAATCCTGCTTTTAAGTGGTACACGGCCAAGCATCCCGATTCAATTTAGAACGCACCACAATATAACTCGGGCAGCGCTCGCGCCGGTTTTGTTTATCCAATTCTCAGTGGCAACTAATCAATACCGTAAATTCGGTAGGACGATCCTACACTACGAGAATCAATCCTACTGCTCGTAGTTCTCGACAATTTTTTCGGGACGCTTTTTCGCTTTATCTGGATTTTCGCCGAACTCCTCGAGGGCGCGGCGCTGCCGCAACAAATCCCAGTACTGGTCGAGCTCCACTTTCAATTCCGCCAAACGTTTCTGGTCGCCGACGTCAAGTTGGCCTTTGCCGTACAAACGTTCTTCTTCTTTCACTAATTGATCAATGTGGCGTAGCACGGAGTTGTCTTTATTCTCTTTTGCCATGGACGTCTGCTCCAAAATTCAAGTGAAGAGTAACCGGTCACGAAGATTGGATGACCGTGACACAAAAATGGACGTAGCTACGTTTAAGCTAATTTGGTAGGGAACGTGCTTGGGACTCCCTCTACGATCGGTGACCACTATATTGCGTATCTTTTTAATTCTAGCGTCTTGCTCATTCTTGGGAAGTTTATGCAAAGCTTCGCAAATTAAGTCCGCCACTTGATAGGCGCCTACGCGTTCTTTGGCGAGTCTAGTCTTGTGCTTCACACACTTAGCCTCTCATCCTTAGCATTAACGGTGTCAAGTAATTAACGTTTCGTCGCATGACAGCGGGCTTCCCAACAAAGCTGCTCAGAACAATTTGTTGGGAAGCGTTGGGTCGTCATCGTCACGCAACTGGCTTATTGCAACGAGGCCATATCAATTACGAAGCGGTACTTTACGTCGCTCTTGAGCAGGCGGTCGTACGCTTCGTTGATTTGTTGAATTTTGATCATCTCGATGTCCGCGGTAATTCCCTTTTCCCCGCAGAAATCGAGCATCTCTTGCGTTTCGCGAAGCCCGCCGATACCGGAGCCGGCAAGCCTGCGACGGTTCAGGAGCAGACTGAATGCACCCACCGGCAAAGGTTTTTCTGGCGCGCCTACCAGCACCATGGTGCCGTTTCTCTTCACCAAATTAAGATACGCGTTCACGTCATGGTCAGCCGAAACCGCATCGAGAATGAAATCAAAGCTGCCCGCGTGCTTTTGCATGTCCGCTTCGTTCTTGGAGACGACCACTTCAGAAGCGCCCAGTCGGATTCCGTCTTCCGTTTTCTTTGGCGAGGTTGTGAATAACACCACGTGCGCGCCCAACGCTTTGGCAAACTTAACGCCCATGTGGCCGAGGCCGCCGAGACCCACGATGCCTACTTTTTGTCCCTTGCCAACCTTCCAGTGATGTAGCGGCGAGTACGTGGTGATACCTGCGCAGAGCAGCGGCGCGGTGCCCGCGGGATCCAACCCGTTCGGCACTTTAAAAGCGAAGTCTCCATCCACCACGACGCTGTCGGAGTAGCCGCCGTATGTTACTCCGCCCAGGATTTTGTCTTCGCCGTTATAGGTAAAGGTCGCAACGTTTTCGCAATACTGCTCATCGCCGTCCAGGCAAGCGGCACATTTGCGGCACGAATCTACCAGGCACCCCACCGCTGCGATGTCGCCTTCCTTTAATTTCTTCACCGCGGTCCCGACCTTTACCACTCGGCCGACAATTTCATGCCCGGGCACGCAGGGATATACGGTAGGCAGCGCATGTTGCCACTCGTTTCGTGCCTGATGCAGGTCGGAATGGCACACTCCACAATAAAGAATCTCAAGTTGTACATCCTGCGGGTGCGGGGACCGTCTTTTAATGTTATGAGGTGCCAAGCGCGAAGTAGCAGACTGGGCTGCGAAGGCTTTAGCTGGGAAAGTTTGGGGTTTCTGGGTCTCTTTTGCGGGCTGTTGCGCTGCATCCGTCATTTTGTTCTCCTTCGTATTAGCGTGCAAACCGATGATAAGGCGTTTGATGCCCCGGCTCAAACATTGGGTAAATGCGGGAGATACAGCCGCGAATCCCGGCGGCACCCCTACCATGGTCTCTCGCAAATCGAGCCGCTCCGCAACATACCCGCAATGTAGGCTGCAAAACGAAGATCGCAGACGTTTACTTTTAGGTGCTGTCTCTCTCATGAGATATGCACCGGCGTTCCTGAGGCCAATTAGAATGGACATGAGGGAATTCCCATGTTGGTTGAGCGACCACGAGCGCGAAGGCATATCTTCTCGGCGCACCTCGAACTCCTGGATGTGGAATCGGAGACCAGGATAGTTACCCGGACGCGGGATTTGACCCTATTTGGCTTCCGGGCCGAGATCAAAGATTGCGCATGGCCGGTTGGTACCAGGGTTCGTGTGAAGATTACTCACAAGGCCGCCAATTTTACGGCCGGAGCGCGGATCGTCTGGGTGCGCAAAAATACCGATTTGGGCGTGGCGTTCACGGATGTGACACCCAAAGATCAGCTAATCTTGGAGAAATGGATTGCCGATCTTCGCGGCAGCGAAGTGTTAACTCACTCTGACAGCGTATAAATCGCCGGCAACCCCGCCGAGCGCACGCAAAAGTACCAGAGTTTCACCAAGTACCAATTTTCAAAACCAAACTCGAATACACTCGCAACCCATTCGCTGCGTGTATCTGGTCCACATCGCCCAGCCAGGAATGTGTGTACTCCAGACTCCCGACGCGCCAGGCAAATGCTCGTCCTAACGCGATGTCCACGCCACCGCCGGCTGACAGTGCCAGCCCATTTTGTTGATGCTCTACTGACCAGTCGTTGCGCTTAGGATAATGAATGGGGCCAGCCCCATCGTCCCATTCCTTCATTAAGGCATCCCGTTTGGCTTCCTCGTCAATCTCGTGTGTGATGCGCCGGCCGCCTACCATCAGTTGTAGGAATGGCGAAACTCGCCGCGACGCTCGCGGCGTCCAGCGTGTTCCGACCCGGTACAGCATGGAGTCTCCGCTTTGCTCATGGGGCATATTAATGATCAAGCACCCGCTAACCTCGGTTATCAGTTGCCAGGACGGCTTGATTCGAACGGCCCCGGAGCCTCCGCCGCCGATACAGCTTCCTCCACCTAGAAAAGTTTCATAGTGCGCGGAGCTTTCGAGCTCGATGGGAGCCGCGAGCGGATAAATCGTGGCCTCACCCGCGCGTTTTTTCGGCGGCGTGTATTCAAAAAGTGCGGGGCCGGCACCGTCCTTATAATCGCGAAGCATTTCTCGCCGCAATTTATTGTTCTCGCCGGAAATTCCCAATCGGCCTTCGCGATGCCAAGGATATTTAAAAGCCATGAGGTTTGCGAATGAGCGCGTCGGCGAAAGAAACATTCGTGAAAATGCGAGGATCGGTCTGTTTGCGGTGCGATTTTCCAGCGGGGCTACCAGGTAACGATCGGCAACATCCTCGGCAATCATGACCATGGTGCCGAATATCGGAGTGCCCACCAGGTCTACAAACCCCGGCGAATCGCGAAGCTGCACATTTCCGATGGACGCTTCACTCGCCGGACCAAGCGTCCATTGGGTGCTCATGGCCGCGGAAAACGCCATTGCCCGCAGCCGCGAAATCCAATATTTCCTGCCGTCACCCCACATCACCCGGCTGTAGCGCGGATCGTTTTGCTGTTCGATGTAACCGAATATCGCGCCTTCAAAGGGATGCGCGACGTAGCTGGTCATAAAGGCGTCGCCATCGTCCCAGCCACGCAGCTCTCCGAGGGACTGCCTGTAATTCCTCCACCAGTGACCGTTCAGTGCGTCGCGAGTTTCGGCCTCAGTTGCCAGCCGGAAACCGTGCATGAAGCCGGTGAAGAAGAAAGACTCTCGCAAGGCATTCTTCCATTGAAACGGCGCGGCGTTATTAGCGTCTGGATCGAGGTCGGCGTCATGTTGCGCCGGTGAGTCGCTTATGCGGGCGGGCGGCGCAGAAAGTGCGGCGTTTTCGTGCAGCGGCAATGTGGGTATGGTGTAAATGTACAGATCATCAAAATCTTCGGTTAACGGCGGCATTTGCGTGGCTATTGATGCGCCGCCCCACAGAAAAACGAAAATACCTATCACGGTGGGTAAAGCTCGATGCAAGTATCTCTTCAGCACTATCGCTCCCAGTTGAACGCGAACTGGAAAAAGCACTTGGGACTTTCCCAAAATCTGTTACGCCAAGATACACGCTTCTGAGGAAATTCCCATTGGTGAAATCGTGTAGGGCGGTAGGAAAAAATTACAAAAGGCTGGGATACGGAAGGGCCTGTCGCCAAAGCGATTTTGTCATTACCCGTGTCACAAATCTGGGATCTCGCGGTTAGTCTGGTCTCGAACGGCTCAACGGCACTTCATGGTTTACCCGGATTTGCATGCCGGTGAAATTTCCAGAAATCAGTCTTGGCCTTCGTGGGTTGTTCTTTCGGCGGCTCTAGCAGACGACGCGCATCCCCCACAAAGCCTGCAAACCGGTGAGCGAGTTCTCGAATTCGCGTCGCTTCACGGTGCTCGATGGCCCGCGAAGGAATCAGATCGGTTCCAACTCCGATCGCTGTTGCGCCTGCTAAAATAAAATGTCCCGCCGTTTGTTGTGTTACTCCCCCCGCGGCGATCAATGGAATCTGCGGCAGCGCCGCCTTCAAAGACTTGATGTATGTCGGTCCTCCAAGCGCACAGGGAAAAACCTTTACGAAGTCCGAGCCAGCCTTCCACGCCGTAACTATTTCAGTAGGCGTCAGCGCGCCGGGAAAAACCGTGATGCCAGCCTTTGCTGCATATTCCACAATTGCCAGATCGAAACCCGGCGCCGTCAAAAATTGAGCGCCCGCATCCACACATTTCCGCGCAGTCTCAGTGTCGAGCACCGTGCCGGCGCCCACAATCATTTTGTCGTGATCGCGTACGAGGTGTGAAATCAGCGCGACTGCGTCCGGCACCGTCATGGTGATTTCCACAATCGGTATGCCGCCTTGGGCAACTGCGTCCGCAGCAAAGTGCGCCTCCTCCGCGGACGAGACGCGAATCGCGGGAATAATGCCTATTTTTTTAATTTGTTCGCGGACTTCAGCTTTGTTCATGGTCGAGATCCTAATTGCTACCGTGCCTATTTACCAGGGGGCTTATCAACCGGCAAGCAGCCGAGAGATTCTACACGCTCTCAGATTCCGGCTCGGGCAATGGATCGCCTTCCCTCGCTACCCAAACGTAAAGCGCCGGCAACAGGAAAATACTCAATAACAACGCGCCCATCAGGCCTCCCACGATCACGATCGCAAATGGCCGTTGTGAATCCGAACCGATTCCCCGCGACAAGGCCGCCGGCAAAAGTCCCAGCGTAGCTACCAACATGGTCATCATGATCGGGCGCAGACGAAGTACTGCTCCTTCCATCGCCGCCTCTTCAATAGTGTGCCCGGCGGCGCGCAGTTGGTTGATGTACTCCAGCATGATGACCCCGGTTTCCACCGACACGCCAAATAATGCGAGAAAGCCCACGCCAGAAGACACGCTCAAGTGCGTCCCGGTGATCAGCAGCGCCAACAATCCTCCGATCGGCGCGATCGCGACGTTCGCCAGAATCAAGCCAGCCCACTTGGAAGATCCAAACATGGTGTAAAGGATGACGAAAATTGCCAGAATGGTGATCGGCAATACCACCAGCAATCTTTTCTCGGAGCGCTTCTGACTCTCGTATTCGCCTGACCAATTCAGGTGATAGCCGACGGGTAATTTCACCTGCTCGTTGACGCGCTGCATCGCGTCCCGGACAGCGCTCCCCAGGTCGCGGCCGCGCACGCTGTATTTGATAGCCACATAGCGGGAGTTTTCTTCGCGATAAATCTCCGATGCGCCATCGCGCACGTCCAGTTTCGAAAGTTGCGCCAAGGAAACGCGTTCTCCGGTGGGAGACAATAACCGCACATTCTCAATAGCCTGCTTCGTCTCCCGATACGACGCCTGATAACGAACCACCAGATCGAATCGCTGCTCCCGTTGCAGCACTTGGCTCACGGCTTTTCCTCCTACTGCGGTTTCCACCGCGTCTTGCACATCGGAGACATTAATCCCGTGCCGCGCGGCCTGCTGGCGATCGACAGTGATATTCAGGTTGGGCTGGCCCAAGACGCGGAAGAGCCCCAGGTCTTCAATACCTGGAACTTTGCGCATGATATTTACAATTTGGTCGCCCTTGTCTTCCAGAGTTTTCAAGTCTTCGCCATAAAGTTTTACAGCCAACTCTCCCTTCACACCGCTGACCGCTTCTTCCATGTTGTCGGATATGGGCTGAGAAAAGTTCCATAGCACTCCCGGAATTTTGCTGAGCTCCCGGTCCATCGCGGAAATTAGTTCTTCTTTATCCTGGCGGAATACCGGACGCCAGTATTTTTTTAACTTCAAGTCGACAAAAAACTCCGTGTTAAAAAATCCGGTTGCATCAGTGCCATCATCGGGCCGGCCAACCTGGCTGGTGGTTACCGTCACTTCCGGAAACGACGCGAGAATCACACGCGCCTGGTTCATCACGCGCACACCTTCCGTTGGGCCGGTGCTCGGCGCCAGCGTTCCACGGACCCAGATCGCACCCTCGTCAAGGTGCGGCAAAAATTCCGAACCGATAACACCGGTAAAAACAATCAAGAACGAAACGGCAAACGCCGCGGCCCCTATGCTCACGGTGATTCGCCGGTGTAGGATTGCGCGCGTCAAGGCGATGCGATATTTGTCTTTCAGGAACTGCATCACCGGGTTGTGCCATTCGCGCACGCCATGACTGAAAAATAACAGCGCGAGCACTGGCGCGATCAAAAGCGAAAACACCAAAGCGCCTATAAGAGCGAATGACACAGTCCAGGCCATGGGTTTAAATAAACGGCCTTCGACGCTCTGCAACGTGAAAATTGGCAAATACGCGGCGATAATAATCGCCCGCGCGTAAAAAACTGGTCTCAGCACTTCACGCACCGCGTCGCGAATGAGATCGAGCGGCGTTTTGTGCGCGCTTTCCGGCAAACTGAAATGCCGGACGATATTTTCAATGATCACCACCGTTCCATCCACGACCATTCCAAAATCAAGCGCGCCAAGCGACAAAAGATTCGCGGGTATCTTATTGAGGTCCAGGCAAATCGAGGCAAAGAGCAGCGAGAAAGGAATGGTCAACGCGACTATGATGGCCCCACGAAAATTACCCAGGAAGAAGAACAAAATCACGGAAACCAACAGCACGCCCACCGTCAAGTTGTCGAGCACCGTGTGGGTAGTCAGGTGCAGCAGGTAGCTGCGGTCCAGAAATGGCACAATTTTCACGCCGGGAGGCAAAATCTCGTTGTTCAGCTCTGCAACTTTTTCGTGGATGGATGCCAGCGTCACGTCTGCGTTTGCGCCTTTACGCAGTAACACAATGCCCTCGACCACATCATCGTCGTCAACGACCGTGCCATCCGCGCGGTGAATGGCTTTGCCGATCTGGCCCAACCGGATTTTTGGCGCTTGCGTGACTTCTCCAATGTCTTTCACCCGAATGGCCGAGCCATTCTGAGTTTTAAGCATCGTTTGCCCGATGTCCTGGGTGCTTTTCAATAAGCCGACTTCGCGAACGTTAATTTGTTGCAGGCCGGATTCCACAAAACTTCCGCCCGCATTGGTGTTGTTGTTGGCCAGCTGCTGCTCAACCTGACCGATGCTCAGACCGTAAGCCACTAATTTGTTCGGATCGATGCGGACCTGGTATTCGCGCGTGGTTCCGCCGAAACTGACCACATCCACTATGTTGGGGACCGACTTGAACTGCTTCTCTAGCGTCCAGTCTTGAAGAGATTTCAACTCCATCAAGTCGTACTTGAGATTGGTACTCTTCAGTGTGTACCAGTAAATTTGTCCAACCGGACTCCAGTCGGTGCCCATCTGGGGTTGCAAACCATTTGGCAGAGTGACCTGAGAAAGTCTCTCCAACACTTTCTGTCGATTCCAATCGTTCTCGGAATCGTCATCAAAGATAAGCATCACGCTCGAAAGTCCGAACAAGGATGCCGAACGCAGATGCTGCAGGTGGGGTATTCCGTTCACCTGAATTTCAATGGGAATGGTGACCTGTTGTTCTACTTCTTCCGCCGCGCGCCCCGGCCACTGCGTGATGATCTGCACATAATTGTTGGCCACGTCCGGATACGCTTCTACCGGCAGGTTGTGAAAGGAAATCGCGCCCCATACGAGCAACAGCATCGCCATCGCCAAAATAATGAAGCGATTATTCAGCGCGTATTTGATCAGATTGTGGATCATCTGAAGGTCCGCGCGTTTCTGGGGGCCGCTGTCACTATTGCTCCACCGTGTTCTGCATCACCAAGGCATTGAGCACCACTTGTTGGCCCGGTTTCAGGCCGGACAGAATTTCTTGTATGCCATCGGGCAATGGATTCCCCGCGACAACTTCCGCGCGGCGAAATTTTTTGTCTCCGTCCGGTACATACACCCAGTCGCGATCGTGCATATGCAGAATTGCGGTGGCCTTAACCGCCGTGTGCGTTTCTTTCTTCACGCCGCGCAAAGTAGCCGAGACGAACATTCCTACTTTTATGAGCCCCGGATTTTTGACCTCGATGCGCACCTTGGCAGTGCGCAGGCTGGGATCGAGAATCGGTCCGACGTTGCTGATTCGGCCGGTAAAAACTCTGTCCGGATAGGCGTTCAAGCGAATTTCAGCGGTATCTCCGATGTGCACGTTGATCAAATCGTTTTCGTACACGTCGCACAGAATCCACACATTAGAAAGATCCGATATTGTGAACGGGTTGGGCGAAGCCAATCCCTGCACGCCCGCGGCATTGGTCACTTGCTGATCGGTGATCACTCCGGAAATCGGCGCGTGGATATCGACCACGGTGTCGGCATGAGCCAGGTTGCCGCCTAGCACGTGTATTTTCGCGCCGGTGTTCTCCACATCTGTTTTAGCTTTGTCTTCCGTGTCCTGCGCAATCTGCAGATCGTTGAGCGAAATGGCGCCTTTATCGTAGAGAAGTTTAGAGCGCTCCAACTGTGTGCGTGAAAGTTGCTCGTCGGCTAACGCCTTTCGATAGTCGGAAAACGCGCCAGACATGTCCGCGCTTTGCACCCGCAGGAGCACCTGCCCTTTTTTCACGGTGTCGCCAAGGCGGGCCTTAATCTCCACAACGCGCCCGACCGCAAGCGAAATTACCGGCACCGTGCGCGAAATGTCCGGGCTCACAACTCCATTGACCACTAATTGCGACGTCGACACATGCTCGATGGCAGAAAATAGCGGGAATTGCTCTGGATGGTCCACCTGTACGACGTTAGCGTCCTGCTCGTGCTCCACCTTTACTGGCGTGGGTGCTTCAGCTTTCGGGTCAGCCTTTTCTTCCCTGCAACCACAAAAAATCAATCCGCACAAAAGCGCCAGAACCGCGGTTTCGTAGAACATCCGTTTCCTCATGGAATGACCTCGCGACCCACGGCTAAATTCAACTGGCTGGCGGCTACCAGGTAGGAAGAGATGAGATTCAGATAGCTGAGTTGAACGCTCCGGTAATCCGCTTGCGCGTTCAGAAAATCCAGAAGTGATGCCGCGCCATGCTCATACGAAAATGAGATGGTGTCGCGAATTCTGGAGGCTTGCGGGAGATAGTGATCTTTGTAGGGCTTCAGCAGGATCACCGTGCTTATCAAGGTGGCGTGCGCCGAATCCACATCATTGAAAACCTGCGCCCGGGTAGCTTCCGTCAATCGTTCGCTGCGTTGAATGTCCAGCTTGGTCCGCAATTTTTCACCTTGATTATGGTCAAAGATGCGCAGCGGAATCGTCACGCCTACGCCAATATATTGATCGATGGGCGGATTGCGTCCGGCGTCGAAACTAAAGGTGGGATCTGTCGATCCATTGGCAACCGCCAATTGATAATCGTTTCTGGCCTTCTCCGTCGTCTGTATCGCGGCCAGCAGGTCCGGCCTGGTGTCCAAAGCTATCTGACGAAGCGTCGTCAGATCTTGAACGTCAGCCGAAAAGTCGTAGGGGCCGCTGACATCGAACTGTTCCACCGGCGTGCGGTCGTTTAACAACTGCAGCAGTTGGATCTTTGAGGTACGCAGTATGACCTCAGCGGTCTGCAAATCCGATTCGTATTGCACACGTTGAATTTCCAGCCGGTCCAGATCGACCTGCGCGATAGCTCCCGCCTTATACCGGTCACGATTCACATCCAGCAGATGGTCGTAATAGGACAGATTTTCTTTGGCTAGTGCCAGCACCGCTTTTTCGTGCAGAATCTGCACGAAAGCACCGCGTAACGTGAAAAGCAAATTCCGTTGTAAATCCGCCTGGCCGGAAATTGTAATTTTCGTGTTGTCCTGCGCGCTTTCAAGTCGTAGTTCACGTTTGTGCCGCCGCTCGTGCAGATAGCTGACCGTCGCGACCGACAGCACATCTCCGAATGTGCTATGCGATGGGCCGCCGGGGAAAGGATTCAACTGGTCGGCAGTCAGCCCCAAAATCGGGTTCGGACGAAGATACGCGGTAATCTCCTGCGCACGGGATTCCTCAATTCCGACTTCTCCGGCCAGCAAAGAAGGATTCGCGGCCGCGAATCTCTCTTGAACCTGTTGCCAGGTCAGCGCTTGTTGCGCAAAAACACCCGTGGAAAGCACCGCGGCAGCAGTCAGCACAAAAAATAGACGCCGCAAGAAACGGTTCATGACACCTCCACACCTCTGGACCACGGCTGAGCCGAATGGTCCGGCAGGCCTCAAATATCGCCCGGCGTAAACGTAAAACCTATCTGCAAATAGATGACTGCATGTTGAAGAAAGCTTCAAACTGCGCCCTGTCCGCGGGCGCCGCCAAGTTTCAACCGACGCTTAGAGAGAGTGTGTTTCAGGCAAGGCGAGGTGGTGCCCGGCCCAGACAGGAAACTTCGGCATCCTGCGCCTCCAAACGGTTAGACCGTCTGGCGAACACTTGTGTTTCGACGGGGATTGAAAATGTTTCATTGCTGGCGTCTAGATCGCTTGACGAAAAGCGCGAGTAAAGCGCCGGCGACGCCTCCGGCGATTCTTCCCTTACTGCTCGCCAGAAGTGGGAAGACTTGCGAAAAGCTCTCGGAAACGCCGAGGGGTCTGAGGCGGTAAAAGTTCCCGCACCATCGTTCACCAGAACCGCGACGGGCCAGTTGGTTCCGGCAGTAGTGACTACCACATCTAAGAAATCATCGCCATTTACGTCGCGCGAGCTCAGATCCAAACCGCCTACCGGAGCAGCAAGATCAATGTTTTGTGCGCCGCCGCTGCTGAGTTGGAAAGTAATCCGGTAATGATTGATGACCGCGCCGCCGGGCCCCTCTAACACCGTTGCGATGTCAGGTCTGCTATCTCCGTCAAAATCCTCGATCGTGAACTGCGGCACAATTCCAGCTTCATGGGGTGTGAAGTTTCGCGCCGGAGTACCCGTTTCCAGACAGACCGCAATAATCGACGCGAACACCAGCAGGAATAGCATTCCCACCGTGCGTATCTCCGCGAAACATTTCCAAATCATATTCACATGATAGCAAGTCCCGATTGCCCATTTCATCAGGAAACCCGGTATCAACGTGCTAAATTCGAAACCAGTGCACCGCATTCGGCCAGCTCGCCATCCAAGAAGTCGCTGTCACAGACGCATTTCGCCACGCATGTTAGAGTCAAACCGCAGCTTCCTATGAATATTTCTGATCTGATCCTCGGTAAGCCGCTGCTAACCAGCGACGAACGCGGCGAGCAAATTGGCCCTGCCGCGGGTATCCCCATATTTGGTTTGGACGCCTTGAGCTCCGCGGCTTATGGCCCGGAAGCCGCTCTCAGCTTGCTCATTCCGCTGGGTATTCTCGGAGTTCAGTACATCGTCCCTATCAGCGCGGCGATTATCACGTTGTTGATCATTGTCTATTTTTCTTATTTGCAGACGATCGCCGCCTACCCGTCTGGTGGCGGCTCGTATACTGTTGCTCGTGAGAATCTTGGCGCCGGCCCTGGCTTATTGGCAGCGGCAGCGTTGCTCACCGATTACATCCTGACAGCCGCGGTGGGAATTTCCGCCGGCGTCGGCGCCTTGGTTTCGGCAATCCCCTCTCTACTGCCCCATACCGTGGCCTTGTGCCTTACCATCCTCGTGCTTATCACCATTATTAATCTGCGAGGGCTGCGCGAAGCGGGGGTGGTCTTCATGGTTCCGACTTATCTTTTTGTCGGGACTCTGCTCATCATGATTGTTGTAGGACTAGTTCGCATGGTCGCTAGTGGCGGGCATCCTGTCCCGGTGTCACCACTTCCGCCTCCTCCACCGGTCACTGCGGCGGTAAGTTTGTGGCTGCTGCTCAAAGTTTTCGCCAGCGGCTGTACGGCGCTCACTGGCGTCGAAGCCGTGAGCAACGGCGTCAAAGCCTTCCGCGAACCAGGCGTGAAGAATGCCCAGCGCACCCTCAGCGTGATTATTTTGATTTTGGCGATTTTGCTCGCGGGAATTTCGTACCTGGTGAAAGCGTATGGAATCGCGGCAACCGATCCGGGCCAGCCAGGTTACCAGAGCATTCTTTCCATGTTGCTCACTGCGATTTTCGGCCGAGGCATTTTTTATTACGTGACCATCGCCGGGATCCTGGCCGTTCTTTCACTCTCCGCCAACACTGCTTTCGCGGATTTTCCCAGGCTCTGCCGCGCCATCTCTCAAAACAATTACCTGCCTCACGTTTTTGGCTATCGCGGGCGGCGCCTGGTTTACAGCTACGGCATCGTGGTGCTGGGCGTCCTAACCTGCGTGCTGCTGGTGCTTTTTCGGGGAGTCACCGACAAATTGATTCCTCTATATGCCGTCGGCGCGTTTCTGGCCTTTACGCTTTCACAATCCGGGATGGTGGTGCACTGGTACAAAAATCGCACCGGTCACTGGAGAAAGAGTATTTTCGTCAACGGCCTGGGGGCTTTCGTAACCGGCATCACCGTAGTGGTGGTGCTTGTAGCCAAGTTCAAGGAAGGCGCGTGGATCACCGTCATTTTCATCCCACTGTTAATTTTCTTTTTCCTCCGCGTCGCGCGCCACTATCAGACAGTAGCGACAGCTACCGCAAGCAAGGAGCCCGCTGCGCCGGCGCAGTACAAAGAGGCCCCCATCACTGTAGTACCCATAGATGAGTGGAATTGCATTTCCAAACAGGCCGTGGAGTTCGCGTCCCGGCTTTCTTCGGACATGATTATCGCGCACGTGGAAGACGGCGAGCGTGAGTGTGTGGTCAATGAGAATTTTCACCAGTACATCGAAGCGCCCTTCCGTGAAGCTGGCCTGACTCCACCGCGCCTGACGATACTTCCCTCTCCGTATCGTTTTGTCGTCGTTCCGCTGGTGAAATATGTTCTGGAATTGTCGTCAAAATATCCCGAACGACGCATCGTGGTGGTGATCCCGGAGCTGGTGGAAAAGCGTTGGTACGAATATTTCCTGCACAACCAGCGCGGCCGCATGTTGGAATTACTGCTCCTCGTTCATGGCAATAAACGCGTATTTTCCCTTTCCGCTCCCTATTACCTGTCCGAAGATCAGTAACACCCTGCGTGGACACATTTTATTTCCCAAAGAATTCCTCTGCCATGCGCTTTCGCGCAGGTACTCATGTTGCAGTAAGTATTTCATTCAGCTACTTCTGCAGGACTCCGTGCTTGACACTGTTTAGCCGCGGGCATATGGTTTCTCGCAAAGACACACCAATCACAAGCGCTTGGCAACTCATATCGAAAGATGGCCGCCGTGCGTTTGTGCCGCTTCAGCAACGCTCGCCATTGGTCCGCTACGGGTTAGCGGATCCGGCGATCGATCCAGGGGGACTCATGCACCGCAGAATTTTTATGCGCAGGTACTTTGTAGTCTGCGCCGTTATGTTTTGCTTCGCGAGTTCCGCTGCGGCGCAGGTGAACACCGCCACGCTTTCCGGCACGATCCGGGACCCGCAAGGGCTGGGAGTGAAAGGCGCTACGATAACGCTGGAAAATAAAGCGGACGGCGCGCAGCGCACCGCCGAAACCGATGAATCCGGGCGTTACAACATTGTGGGACTGCCGCCGGGAAATTATCGCGTCTCTGTCGAAGGTGGCGCCGGCTTTGGCAGATACGAAAATCCTTCCCTGGAATTGACCGTCGGCGAAAACGCCACACTTGATCCGCAGCTAAGCCTGAGCGGGGTATCCCAAACGGTCACGGTATCCACCGACACCGCGGACATCGAGCCCACCAAAACGGAAGTCTCGCAGACCATCGAGCAGCGCCGCATCAACAATTTGCCCATCAACGGCCGCAACTACATCAACTTTACGCTGACCAATTCTCAGGCCACCCGCGACGTTTCTCCCACAATCGGCCCGGCGCCCAATAGCGGCCTCAACATTGACGGCGCGCGCGCGCGCTCCAACATGGTCAGCGTCGATGGCGCCGACGCCGTCGACAATTCCGTCAACGGCATTCGCTCCACCGTTTCGCAGGAAGCGGTCCAGGAATTCCAGTTGATCCTCAGTAATTACAACGCCGAGTACGGCCGCGCCACCGGCGGCGTCATCAACATCGTCACCAAGAGCGGCGGCAACGAAATCCATGGTGACGCTTTCGGATTCTTCCGCAACAAAGCTTTTCAGGCCCGCAACGCATTTTCCGGCCAGATTGATCCTACTACCGGCGCGCTTGATCCCGTGAAGCAGGCTTACACCCGTGTGCAAGCGGGCGCAACCATCGGCGGCGCGCTCAAAAAAGATAAAACCTTTTACTTTTTCTCTTACGAAGACACTTTGCGCGAAGAAACCGGATTTTCCAGCATCGGCATCGACAACTTTGGCTTGCAGCCTGTAACCTTGCCCACCCTCAGCGGCCCTCTCAATGTGCAATTAACGGGCCCACAAGCCACCGCGGTAAATTCGTTGTTGGCGACAGGAAATCCCGCGCTCCAGTCACTCGCGGTGCAATACGGCGTTCTGTACGGATCGGCATCCAGCGTCGCGCTCAACCGCCTGGATTTCGGCGCGGTCTCTGCGGGACTCACCAAAGGATTTTTGAATCCCGGACCGGGCGCACAGTTTCCGCTCCCGGTGAGTTGCCCACCGGGTCAAACCGTAAACGCCGTCAATTGCTCGCTGATTGGCGAAGGTATCGCGCCTCTGCCCGCTTCTTTCGTGGGGCTGAACTCTCTTCGCGGTAATTTCCCCGTCACCGAAAAAACCAGCCTGTGGTCCGCGCGTCTCGACCAGCGCTGGAACAAGGACAACACTACGTTCCTGCGTGTCGGAGTTTCTCCTTCGTTGGTTACCGGCGTGCAATCCACCTCGCAAAATCAGGTCTTCGGACAAAACGCCGGAACCCGCGCAGGCGTGAACCAATATCGCGATTTCTCCGTCGTTGGACAACACGACACCATCATCAGCGACACCGCCTTCAATGAATTTCGTGGCCAGTTTGCGCGCCGCGGCCTGCACTTCGGATTTTCGCAGTTGCCCGGCGGCTCCGACATCGGCGTCAACATCCCGGGCTACGCTTATTTCGGTCGCGAACCGTATTCCACAGTCGATCGCATCGAGCGCCGCACGGAATTCACCGATCACCTCACGCTGATTCGCGGCAGGCACACCTTCAAAGTGGGCGGGGATTTCAACGTCATCCAATTGCGTTCCGCCAAATCTCAAATTTTCACGCTTGATTTTGGCGGCGACGTAAACTTCGGCGGCCTCGCAGCCGACACCTTTGGATTCCCCGACTCCATTCCGCTGGGCAACGGTCAATCCATCGCTCTCCCAGGCACCACCGGCCTGCAATCCTATGGTTTAGGAATACCCACCACCTACATTCAGGGCATCGGCACTTCCAACGAGCCCTTCGACAATTACATTTATGCATTTTTCGTTCAGGACAGTTGGCGCGTTAACAAACATCTCGCCTTAAATTACGGCTTGCGCTATGACTTCGAGAGCACGCCGCTATTCGCTCCGGCTACCGCCACCAACGCCGCAGCCGAAAAGGCGCTGGGCGTAGTCGAAGGAATTCCGCGTGATCCCAAAAATTTCGCGCCGCGCTTGGGCATTGCCTGGGATCCACACGGCGACGGCAAGACGGTGGTTCGCGCGGGTTTCGGACTTTTCTACGATCATCCGCTGCTCGCGGTAGCTTTTAACTCCGTCACCGCGGAAGGCGGCCGCTCCGTTCAATTATTATCTCCCGGAGGAACCGCGTCGGCGTGCGGACTGGTCACGCCGGCGTGCGGCAACGGCCTCGACACTCCCAATAATCTGAACGGTTCTTCGATTTTCCAGGGCGTCCTGAACGCGCTCCCCAACATGGGTTATTTGCCGAGCCAGCAACGCTTCGATCCTCTGCTGCCCAATTCGCTTTTCGCCAATCAGAATTATCTGGCCGCGGGATTCCCGCTTCCCATCCTGCCGTTCACTCTTCCGGTCACAAAAAATTTCAAGTTCGCCTACGCCCAGCAAGGCAATCTTATGATTGAGCGCGAAATCGCCGGAACCTGGAAAATCAGCGTCGGCTACCAATACACTCGCGGCGTGGATTTGAACCGCCCAGTGGACATAAACTCCACCAACCCACAATTGCTGGCCAACAATCTGGAATTCGCCGATGCCGCCGGTTTGGGATTCACCAATCCTGTGACCGTCGTAGCTCCCAGCATGTCTTTCGCTCCTGGAAAAAATGGCCCCAACACCTGCGGCGTGCAAGTCATCGCCCCGCAAGCGCTCGGCGTGTTATTCGGTTGCCCGATCGGCGCGCTCAACGGTCAATTTGTCGGAACGCCAGCGTTTTTTAATTTCTTCCGTCCATCCGGGCCGAATCCTTCTTTCGCAGCGGCCGCTGGCGGAGGGAATGCCACCGTTGGTTACGCCACGCAAGTGGCGCTCGCAAAAGCGGCAGGCTACCCAACAGGTTTCGGAGTGCCTGTGCCGTTCAACAGCGTGGACGCGCAATCATCCAGCGGCAATTCCACTTACAACGGCCTCACCATTAATCTGACCAAGCGCTTCTCCCACTCTCTCGAACTTCTCTCCAGCTACACCTGGTCGCATTCCATCGACGATTCCACCGACCTGCAGTCCCCACTCGAGCCGCAGGACAGCCGCTTCCCTTTCCTCGAGCGCGCCAATTCCGTTAACGACCAGCGCCATCGCTGGGTCACCAGCGCCGTCTTTCAAACTGCCGCTCACAGCGGAGAAAATTTCGCGCATCGTTTGTTGGGTGGCATCACCATCGCGCCCATCGTCGAGCTTTCTTCGGGCCGTCCCTACAACGTCATCACCGGGACCGACACACGCCTCGACTTAGGCGCCTCGCAATCGCGTCCTTCCGTAGGCGGCGGCACGACTTCGCCATTTATTCCAGGGTTCACCTTTACTTCCGCCAATCTGTGCCTCACCAACTCCTTCACCACCTTCAGTGTCCCGGGCATCAGTCCACCAGCCGGCTGCGACGGCAATCTCGGCCGCAACCGCTTCACCACTCCGGGATTTTTCGAATGGGACATGCGGGTGTCCAAGCGCGTCCCATTGGGCGAACGCTTTAGCCTCGAACTTATCGCCGATGCCTTCAACCTCTTCAATCGCACCAATGTCGCAGCCGTGAATCAGCTCTGCGACCCGACCGCTGGTTCCACATGCGCCGCCGGCCAACCCACCGCCGCGTATGACGCGCGACAATTTCAATTTGCCTTGAAGCTATATTGGTGATTTACAAAACGTGCGCGGAGAAATTTCTATCCGTAGCGCAGCGCAATCATCGGATCAACGCGCATTGCCCGCCGGGCGGGAACCCACGCGGCGCAGATAGCTACTGCAACCAGAGCGAAAATCGCCAATCCAAACATAACCGGGTCGTGTGCGCGGACCTCAAATAGCAACGATTCGAGCAAGCGCGTGCAGAACCACGCGCCCAGCAGGCCCAGCATCGCGCCCACAATCGTGCAGCGTGCCACGCTGGACATAACCATTTTCAAGATACTTTGTGGCGTCGCGCCAAGCGCCAGACGGACACCAATTTCTCGCGTGCGCTCCACCACCAGAAAACCGATTACGCCGTAGATACCCACCGCGGCAAGCAACACCGCAATGCTCGCGAATAAGCACAGCAGCATGGCATTGAAACGCGGGCGCTCCGTCAACTTGCCAACGCGTTGGCTCATGGTCTCGATGCTCACCGGAAGCGTAGCATCCAGGCTGGCTGTTTCGCTGCGCATCCATGACGCTACAGACTTGGGATTCATCCGCGTGCGCACAATTACGTAACCGGCGCGCAGATTAATCAGTGGATCGTTTTTCCACGGAAGATAAAACTCGGGATCACCATTGGTCACCAATCCATCATTTTTTACATTGGCCGCTACTCCCACAACCGTTCGCCACGGACCATCTGGGGTCTTGAATAATCGCACCTGTTTGCCCACCGCACTCTCGCCAGGAAAAAGTTCTCGCGCCAGCGTGTCGCCGAGAATGATTGGGTTTTCCCCAGGCAGGCGGTCTTCCCCACGGAATCCCCGGCCTGCGATGATCGGAATTGCCAGCGCACGAAAATAATCCGGTGTGACCGCGCGCCATCCCACTGGGCCGCCCGTGCCTTCCGCCAGAGCGGGCTTGCTCGCAACTTCAACAGCCGCCAGAATTGTGGACCGCATTTGTCCCGCTGGCGGAATCGAGTCACTTAAAGCCACCGACGTAACCCCGGGGAAGCGCTTCAATCGCGCTTCCAGATCGGTGAAAAAAGCGAACTGCTGTGTCGCTTCTTTATAGTTGTAGCTGCCCAACGAAATCTGTTCCGTCAAAACATTTTCCGTTTCCATCCCGGTCGGCGCATTTTGCAACTTCCACAAACTGCGCAAGAGAGGGCCGGCACTCGCCAGCAGCACGATGGAAATGGCAATTTCCGCCACCACCAGGATTTGCCGCAATGAGCCGCCGCGCCGCGCGCCAATCTGTTCTTTGCCCATCATTATTTCTGTGGATGGTCGGTAGAGCGCCGGCGCGACACCGAAAATCAGGGCGGCGGCTATCGTTACCAGCAACGCGAACGCGCCAACGCGTACGTCGAGCCCGGCTTGTTGCAGGCGTGGAATTCCCTCCGGCGCGATGGACACAAACACGCGAATCAAAATTATCGCGAGGCCGCAACCTGCTGCGCCGCCCAGCAAGCCCAGCAGCAAGCTCTCTGTCAGCGACTGTCGCGCAAGTCGTCCGCGACTGGCCCCCAACGCCGCGCGCACCGCCAGTTCCCTTTCGCGCACTGTCGCGCGTGCCAGCAATAAATTGGCTACGTTTGTGCATGCCACCAGCAGCACGGCGAAAACCGCGCCCAGCAAGATCCAGGAAGCCAGCCGCGCATCCGAAGTTTGCCGCTCCCGCAGCGGGCGCACCGACAAATGAATTTCTTTGCGAAATTCCGGTGGCGCTCCGCTTATTGCTAATTCAAACCACGGCTGCAGCCCAGCAATCGCTTGCCTGACGTCAACTCCCGGTTTCAGTCGCGCAAAGGTTCGCAGCACCGCGCCCGGCGCCGTCTTTCGCTGTTGCGCTTCATCCAGCGCTAGCGGAATTAAAATATCGGCTGACCGCAGCGTAGGCATTTCAAAGCGGGCAGGCAGCACCCCAATGATCTGCACGGTTTTGCCGTCCAAAGAAATCGTCTTGCGCAAAACGTCTGGATTCCCGCCGAAGCGGCACTTCCACAATCCGTAGGACAGAATGGCTACCAAGGGAGCGTCTTTGCGGTCTTCGTCCGCGGTAAAATTGCGCCCGAGCAACGGTTCAGTGCCAAAGGTGGGGAGAAACGTTTGTTCCACCAGCGCGCAATTCAAACGCACCGGGTGCTGTTCGGTGATGTCGCAATCCGTGGTGCCCGGCGCCATTGAAGTGATCGCTTCAAATGGCCCGAGTTCTTTTCTGAAATCTATGTAACCGGCGCCCAACGTGAATTCGTCACGTTCAATGGGCGCCAGCAATCCAAAAGAAACCAGCCGATCGTCATGTGGATAGGGCAAACTGCGAAACAGGATCCGGTCCACAACGCTGAAAACCGCGGTCGCCGCTCCGATGCCAAGCATCAGCGTCAACACCGCCGCAATGGTAAACCCCGGCCTTTTCACCAACCCGCGCAACGCGAATCGCAAATCTTGCAGCGCAACGTCCAGGAATGGCAATCCGCGCTGCTGGCGATAAATTTCCTTCGTCTGTTCCACGCCGCCGAATTCGCAAAGGGCCGCAGCGCGCGCGTCCTCACCGCTCATGCCATTGCGAATGTTTTCTTCTGTGAGTTGATCGAGGTGGGCTTGTAGCTCTTCTTGTAATTGGTCGTCGAGCCGCCCCTTGTGCAGAAATCCCCATGCTCGCGAGAACACTACACGCCACCGGTGCATTTCACGCTCCTTCCGTGCCAGCCAGCATTCCGGTGATGACCCCAGCCATGCGTTCCCAACGAGCTGCTTCCGTCTTGAGTTGCCGCCGGCCCGCGGCCGTTAATGAGTAATATCTGGCTTTGCGATTATTTTCCGACACGCCAAATTTGGAGCGCACCCATCCACGTTGCTCCAGTCGCAGCAATGCAGGATAAAGTGTCCCTTGATTCAGCTTCAGAAGATCTTTGGAAACTTGCTGGATGCGCTGGGCAATACCGTAGCCATGCAGCGGCCCCATGGCCTCCAGCGTTTTCAGCACCATCAAATCCAACGTCCCCTGCAAAACCTCGCCATGAGCTGGCTTCACACCACCCTCCATTAGACAATCAACAGGAGTAAACTATGCCATCTCCTGTTGATTGTCAACAGAACGAGGTCGGGTGGCCCCAAAAGATTGATCGCGGAAGTGAGCTGCGGGTGGACGGGTGGCCCCGAGATTGCTTGTGGAAGCGAGGTGCGGGTGCCGCACCCTTCGGGTTTAAGGGTGCGGCTTTTGCACTACTCTGGCTTTCAGAGTTAGCTCGTCAATCCGAATCAATCCCTGCTCACCCTTGGCATAAAAGCTCCAACTGCTCCATGGCCAGTCTTGAGGATGCTGTGCCAATTTTCGGTCCACGGGATTCCGGTGCTCAACCGCCAGGTCAAAAGCAGCCGCACCCTTAAAACCGAAGGGTGTGGCACCCACCCACCTCCACCATCCGTCATGATTAGTAACCTAATGGTATACCCGGACGGGTTTATAAGAGGAAAATCTAATGCCCACCCGCCGGGTATCCTCTCATCATGATTCCGTCGGCCAAAATCCAATCCGCACCTGAGCCACCGGCCCATATATGAAGACCTTTACGGAACTTCAGAGTCTAATCTTGGCCGCTCTGGAGGAAGCTGGGGAGGATCATCTATCGGCGCTCATCAATACCGTCGTAAGCCGGAACGGCTCGATAGATGAAATCGACGCAATTTCCACCGCGTTGGCGGGCTTGATTGAAGGCGGCTTACTCCGTATTGCAAGGAGTCGGGATAAGGATTCCTTACGGTGGATTGCTCTGCGCAAGGACGAATCTCTCGCCCCTTTGTCGAGCCTTAAATCATTCCTCCAATGGTCAAGCGCCGACCGGCTCTGGAAATGGCAAGAAAGTTTTCCTCGCTTGGAAGTTTTGCTGACGCCTGCCGGGATCGACGCGGCTCAGCAGATCCTTCACGAACATGGTCGGCCCCCAAGACAGTCCCACTGAATCACGGAAATCGGGGGACGAAATTGGGAAATCGGACAGACGGAACGTTTTCCGGTCAGTTACCTGGAACAAAACGTTCGCGCCAAATCCTTCAGATCGAAAAGTGCGAAACGTCGTAAACAATTTAGAGCACCTCAAAAGGAGATGCCGGAAGCACGCAGTCTCGCGTGAATCCGGCATGAACTTTATTTCCTAGCGTACTGATTTCCTTACGGGACGAGCGCTGCCACTTCGCTGGAGTACAAGCTTTCGTTATTGCTCGCGTCTACCGCGGTGACCACGTAGAAGTAGGTCTGCCCGGACTGAACACTGCTATCAGTGTACGCCGGAGTGGCCGATGGCACGGAGCCCATTTCAACGTATGGGCCGCCAGAAACCATGCTGACGTAGGTCCTGAATCCGGTCACTCCCGTAACCGCCGGAGCCCATGACAACGCGACGGTGTGAGCGGTAACAGTGACGCCCATTCCCGACAGAGGGATGCTGGCCGGAGAGTTGGTGGCGTTGCTGCTCACCGTGATTTTGCCGCTGGCTGCTCCACTAGCGGAAGGCGCAAACGTGGAAGTAAGTGTGGTGGTTTGTCCTGCTGCAAGGGTCATGCCGCTTGCTCCGGTGGAGTTGAAGCCGGCGCCCGCAACCATGACTTGCGCGATCGTCACGCTGGAATTTCCTGCGTTGGTCATGGTGATGTTCTGCGTGCTGCTGCTGGACACGTTTACGTTGCCGAAGTTCAAGCTGCTTACGCTGGAGTTAAGCAATAGTGTCGCCGCGGCTGAAGTGGTGGTGACCGCGTTGCAAATCGTTTCACTTCCGGTAACCGTCAACCCGCTCAAGTACGCGAGTGAAGATACCGAAGCTTGCTCGGTGCGGAACGCCAGAGTCGTGCCGATGGTGACCTGTTGTGAACCGAGCAAGACGTATGCGTTGTAGTTGTGTGTACCGATGTTCACGTCGAGAATAAAATGGTACGCGGTGCCCGCGGTGTAAGGAATTGCCGTGGCGGCCGAGAAGGTACCACCGTTCCTGGCGTCAATCATTCCGCTGGGGTTGAATCGCACCGAAGCGGCCAAATCGGTATACGCAGCACCTGGCGCTGCGGACATTCCGCTGATGCCATTTTCGATGGCGGCGCCTGGGGTAACGTCGAACTGTATGCGGAAGCTGCTGGTCTGCACTTGTGCCAGCGGCGTAGAAACCCATGTGCCAGCTGACAGCAAGCATCCCGGCGGAGTTGTAACCGGTTTTACGGTCAGAGTTGCCGGGACGCTCATCACGTTGCCTGCGCTGTTGCTAACACGGACGGTAAACTGCGATCCATTGTCAGAAGCAGCCGTCAACGCGGTCGTGTACAGAGAGGAAGTCGCGCCGATGATGGGCGAGCCATTTCTATTCCATTGATACGTCATCGGTGCCGTGCCGGTAGCGGCCACGGAGAAAGTTGCTGCTTGTCCCGCGGTAACGGACTGCGCCATTGGCTGCAAAGTGATCGCCGGGGTAATGCTTGGCGCGGTGACGGTGAGCAGCGCCGAATTGCTAGACGTTGTTCCGGAAGCGTTGCTGACCGCTACGGTGAAGTGCGCGCCGCTGTCAGTGATGGTCGTAATGGGCGTGGAATAACTTGAAGAGTTAGCGCCGCTGATCGAGGCGCCGTTCTTCATCCATTGATACGTCACAGCGGATCCAGTGGTGGCGACCGAGAAATTGGCAATCTGGCCTGCGGTGACCGATTGGCTCACGGGCTGCGTGGTGATCGTTGGTTTCATCGACGAATTGCTCACAGTGATGTTGCACATGGTGCTGCTGCCGGTGGTGGTCATCGCGGCAACGTAGTTGAGTGATGAGGTCAGAGCGAGTTGATTGCGGAATGCGAGGTTTGTGCCAATGGTTGTTTGCACTGAGCCGAGCATTACGTAGGCGTTGTAAGTGTGAGTCGCGACATTCACGTCGAGAATGAAGTGGTAGCTGACGCGTCCTGCGTAAGGAATAGCAGAGGCTGCTGAGTACGTGGAGCCATTGCGGGCATCGAGGTAGCCGCCAATATTGAATCGCACCGCGACAAACATGTTGGCGTAGGCGGACGCTGGACCGGAAGACAGTCCGTGCACCGCGTCGACGTTAGCGGAGGACGGCGTGGCGTCAAAGGTGATACGAAAGGTGCCGGACTGCGCTTGTGAGAGCGCAGTGTTCGTCCAGTTGCCGGATGACAGGTAACAAACTTGAGAATTTATTGTGGAGCTGAAGCTGGCCGGCGCGGCGATGGACAACAGAAGCAAGGCGAAGAGCGCGGCGAGCGTATTCTTTTTTGTGACTGACTTCTTTGCTGTGACGAGATTTCTTTGTGTGACGAGATTCTTTTGTGCGGAGAAATTATTGTTTGTGGCGAGATTCGTTTTTGTGACTGGCACGATAGTCCCCGTTCCGATTCCATGTGTGCCGAACTTCCTTTGGAAGCCGGCCTGTTTTTCTGTTTGCTCGGAGGTGTGGAAGGGGTGTCCGAACGCAGATGCAGAATGGGGGTTGGTGTTGCGGGCAACTACTGGTGGCAGGGTCAGAATGCGTTCAGTGAAAAACAGATTGGAGAGTTGTTAAGATTCGTGGGCCAAGGGACAGGTGCGGACGAGTGGGCAGGTTTTATTTTCGAGCGGAATTTAAATTCAACTGTTTTGTTTTTGTCGATGCGGTAATTGTTTTTTTGCGATTGGGTTTTTTGGCCGCGCGGCAAACTGTTTTTAACGGCGGCGGGGATTCACGTTCATTCGCCGGAAGTGTGAACGGAGCTGGCCTGCTTGATTGAATCTGTTGCGGCAGTGCCGGTGATGAGGCGGGCTCCGCGGCTAAAAGTCAAATATTCAAATCCCCACTGAATAAAAACCATTACGCGATTTTGAAATTCCACGATGTACATGAGGTGGACGAAGAGCCAGGTGAACCACGCGATGAATCCTGAAAGATGGAAGCCGAAAATGTTCGCGACGGCGGCGGCGCGTCCGATTACGGCCATGTCTCCTTTGTTGAAGTAGTGGAATGCGGGGTCGGGCTTTTTGTTTTCGATGCGGGCCTTGATGGTATTGGCGGCGAAGGCTCCGCCCTGGATGGCTACCTGAGCGACGCCGGGCATGGGCTTGCCGTCTTTATCGGTGGCGTGGGCGAGATCGCCGACGATGAATATGTCGGGATAATTGGGGATGGTGAGATCGGGATTCACTTTGATGCGGCCGCTTTTGTCGGTTTCGGCACGAGTGCGCTGAGCCAGTTTTTTGCCGAAATCGGTGGTTTCGACTCCGCCGGCCCAGAGGACGGTGTGCGCGGCGAGGCTTTCGGTTTTGTCGCCGCGGCGGAAAGTGACGCCGCCGCCGTCGATGCAGGTGACCATCACGCCTTTCATGACCTCGACGCCGAGTTTGGTGACAAGTTTTTCGGCCTTGGCGGAAAGTTCTTCAGGGAAAGAAGGCAGGACGCGCGGGCCGCCTTCTACTAAAAGGATGCGAGCTTCCTGGGGATTGATGTGGCGGAAGTCGTTCTTGAGGGTTTCGTTGGCGATTTCGGCGAGGGCGCCGGCGAGCTCCAAGCCAGTGGCTCCGGCGCCGACGATCACGAAAGTGAGCCAGGCGCGGGATTCTTCATGGGTGGCAGCGCGCTCGGCACGTTCAAAGGCGTAGAGAATTTTGTGGCGGATGGCGGTGGCTTCTTCTACGGATTTGAGGCTGGGGGCCCATTCGCGCCAGGAGTCGTTGCCGTAGTAGGAGGTTTGCGAGCCGGTGGCGACGATGAGGGAGTCGTAGTGGAAGGTGGCGCCATCGAGGAGTTGGATTTTTTTTGCGGCTGGATCGATGTCGGAGACTTCGCCGAGGAGGACTTGGGTATTTTTCTGGCGGCTGAGAACTCCGCGGAGTGGCGCGGCGATTTCGCCGGGCGAGAGCGAACCGGTGGCTATCTGATACATAAGCGGTTGAAAGAGATGGAAGTTGCGGCGGTCAATGAGAATGACCTCGACGGGGGCGCGCTTGAGTTTTTGCACGGCGCTCAAGCCGCCGAAGCCACCTCCCAGGACGATCACACGGTGGGGTTGGGCCATAGTGGAGTCCTCCGTCGGACGCGAAGAGTGAGTAAGGTGCGTTAGATGATGTTCTCATCTTTTTGGGCGCAGCGTATTTTGGAATGTGCCCCCTCAAGGGTGTGCCGCCCGCCTAGCCTGGTTAATTCATCAGTGGGCGACGGAATATAGGAATTGCGTTTTGTTGGCGAGGCTCGTGTAGGCCTGTCGTGGCGCTCTTGACTCCGTGAACTGTTTTTCTGAGACAGCTCCGCCTTGCTCTTCCGAGAGTGTGTTACTAATCGGATAATCTGTTCTTGAGACTGCCAGCTTTACGCAAGACTTTGAGGAATCGATCCAAACAAGATTTCAGGAGAGCTAAGACCCATTTTCATAACTATTACTTTTTATGTGCTTTCGCTCGAGTGCCGGCTGGGGCTTTGCTCTTCAATTTGATCTGATTGTATTCAATGGCGGCACGGACGAGATTTTTTAGAGCACGGTCGCTAATTTTGTCGCCCTCGAAAAGATCGATGGCTCGCCATGCGTTGCCGCCAAGGCCGGCGTTGAAGAGTTTATCAGGATCCGGGAGGCGCGCCCCGTGGGAAAAGGTAAGCTTTACTTTATCTTTGTGGGCGTTGGCGACCGCAATCATTCCGTCGCGAGACCAAACTGGACTTCCCATCCACTTCCATTCCTCGATGATCTCCGGGTCGGCCGCAAGGATGTTCTTGCGGAAGCTGGCTAACGTTTTGCCACGCCAGTCTGTGAGTCCGGCGATCAGTTGGTCAATGCGGTCCGATGGATTCATTGATTTTATGCCTCGAATTGTTGTTTCGTTTTCATGCGAGCAGGGCACGTAGGTGGCCGCCGCCTAACCTCACGTCTCCGGGACATCGTGGTGCGGCCGGCCGGGCGTGTCGGTGCGTCGCACGCTGCGCCACTTGGTGGCATACGGCAGCACGAACAAGTACAGACCGGTGAGAAGGAGCAGAGGCGAGCGGGAACACGGCCAAAAGGCCCACCCTATTAGAATACTTACCCTGTACCACGGCGACGAGGTTGACGATAACGGCCGCCGTAAAGGCCATGGACAGCCAGCGGTGAGTCTGCCGAACCCATTTGTTCCAGTTCAATGTGACCTCCTCTGAAGACGAACCCAAAGCGGATCGGGCACACCTACAAGTCCCACGTAACGATTCACGACTCTTGCGCCGACTGAGTCTGGCGGTTGGGCGGTTCGATACCGAACTGCTTGGCGTACTCGGCGTTCAGCCGCTGCCAGCCGCCGAACTTCACGGCCTCGGGGCCAACCATGCGTCCAATCGGCTTTCGGCTGAGAAGGTGATCCAGAACATCGAAACAAATGTGCCAACCGGCGGCACCCATGGCGATGAAGCGGTGACCGATATTGGTCCACAGCGTCAGGCGTGTGCCGCCACCAAAGGCCTGGAGTTCCCACCGCATGTCGAAGCCGCCCCACTTGTACTCAAGTAACTCAGGAGCGTCGGCTCGCGTCACGGTTGTTTCAGTAACGCGCAGCGCGGGCGCACCCACGGTGGTGAGCTTCACCGTGTTTCCAACCGTACCCAGGTTCCCGTCAGCGTCGAACGGAGCCCACTCGCGCAGATGCGCGGGGTCAGTTAGCGCCTGCCACACTTTTTCCGGCGAGTGGCGCAGTTCTCTGACGAGAATGAGCGTCCACTTCTCTCCGTCCTTTCGTATTTGCGCCCCGCTGGCTGGACCCGGTGTGTATTGCGCGCGATCAGTCACATTCTTCTCCTTAGTGTGAATAGCGTGCCAGCTGGGTGAGCTGAATGAGGTTGCCGCAGGTGTCGTTCAGCATCGCAATGGTCGAGCCGGTCACGTCGGTGGGCGGCATCGTGAACACGGCGCCGCGGGCCTTAATGCGCTGGTAATCGCCCTTCACGTCGTCGGTGAAGAACATGGCCGCGGGCTGGCCCTGTTGAAATATCGCTTGCTGATACACTTTGGCCGCGGGATTGCTGTTCAGCGCCAACTGCAGTTCAGTGCCGGACGGCTCCTCGGGCGAGGCCACGGTCAGCCAGCGATATGGACCCTGACTGAAATCGGACTTCTTGGCAAAGCCCAGTACCTCAGTATAGAAGCGCAGGGCTTTTTCCTGGTCGTCCACGTATACGCTGGTCATTTTGATTTTCATTTCGTTTCTCCTTAGTCACGTTCGCGGTTTGCGCTGCGTCGTTTTTCTCCTTGTCTTTCGCTTCGTTGATGTTGACTGATCCACGCGGTCGAGGTGGCGTTCGAGAGCATCCAGGTGAGCGGACCAAAACTGCCGAAACGGAGCTAGCCAGACATCGACCTGCTGAAGCGGTTCAGGATTCAGTCGGTAAAGACGGCGCTGCGCGTCCACTGTGGATTCCACGAAACCGGCGTCGCGCAGCACTCGCAGGTGCTTTGACACGGTCGGCTGCGACATACGAAGCTGACGCTCGATCTCTCCAACCGACTGTTGTGACGAGACCAGGAGGCTCAATATCGCGCGGCGGTTCGGCTCCGCAATGATTTCGAAGACAGATTCCATGGCCCTTTATATACTCCACAGAGCATATACGTGTCAAGGCATATTCAAGGGCGACTTGGTGGCTCCGCGGGGACACGTCCACGGCGGAATACGATTGTTATGATTTTGAAGTCGCCACGAAGCGAACAGGTTCACACCAACGGGATGGAAATTTCTGGAGCTTGCTCAAACGGCATATCAGCGTGGAACCATTCCACCTGTTTCGCTACCTCGACGAACAAGTGTTCCGGTACAACTTCCGCGAACTGGAATATGACGGACTTCGTTTCGAGCACGTTGCCTCTCACATAATCGGAAAGCGCCTGACCTATGCCGAAGTAACAGGCAAGGTGGGTACGACGGATTGATTGCCCAACTAGTGTACTGTCTCATTCATGGAATCTCATAAGTGCGTCGTGTCATTTCATGAATTGAGCCCGATATGTGAGGAACCGGGGTTCGAGCTTTCAAATCGCCTTCACTGGTGAGGCACAGCGACGGGAAGTGATTGTGGATTGGGCGTCCGAGCGGTCCTCGAGAACAGAGGTTGTGTAGTGGCAACAACGAAGAAGGTTGAGAGTCTCGCCAAATGAAGAGGGCCATTGTTTTTGGATCAAGCGGATTCGTCGGTTCGCGTCTTCTGAGCGAACTGTTGAACAGCTCTGATTACGGACAGGTAATCGCCGTCGCTCGGAAAAGCCTGAATATCACTCACCCAAGACTAAGAACAGTGATAGGCGACTACAACTCCCTAGCGGGTGTGAAATCAGAAATCGCCGCGGATGAAGTCTTCATTGCTCTTGGCACAACCACGACGAACTCGCCTAACAAGGCCGAGTACTACCAAGTGGATCACGATTATCCGGTCCTGGCGGCACGGATAGCAAAAGAAAGAGGGGCGAAATCGGTCTTTCTGGTCACAGCAGTTGGCGCCCATCCCAATTCGAAATTCTTCTATTTACGGACCAAAGGAGAAACCGAGCGAGACGTGATTGCACTCAGTTTCGAGCATACGCATATCTTTCGCCCCTCAATGATCATGGGGAACAGGAAAGAGAAACGTTCGCTGCTAGAAGAAGCACTGATGAGGTCTTGGTCTGCTTTAAATCCTCTCTTAACGTGGAAAGGCGATAGATATAAGGGCATAACGGGGGAAGATATTGCAAAAGCACTGATTAAGTCGGCGAAGAATCAAACAGAGAAGCTAAAGATTTATCACTGGAGGGAAATGCATGATTTGCTGCAATGGTAATTTGAGCCGGGACTGTAACAAAGCTCGGAGCGTTCTCCCACGGGCGAGTAAAAACCCCAGTTCCCATCGCACCTGCAAGGGCATCCTGCATTACTCGACCACCTGAGCCAAGTATATTATTGCCCTTCGATGGATTCAGCAGCGGAACGTTGTGGAGAAGGGAGCTAGGAGTGTTGTTCCTTAACGGATTCTGACTGCCAATTTTTGGGGTGGCGGCGGCGCCACTCGGCGGTGGCCTCTTGTAGCTGAAGGGCGTACACACGGAGAGGCGGCTTACCCAAGTTGGCCCTAGCGGTGGTCAGGTGGCGTGCGGCTTGACCGAACTCACACAGCGTTACGTCGTCCATCTTGCGCAGTTGGGCGCGAAGTTCGTCAACGTCAAAAACTGCTTGGACGGCTGATTGCATTGCAGGAATCTTAACAGCCAGAGGTAATGGCGCAAGACGAAATTAGTTTCGCATATAAAATCCTGTGCAAAACATAGGCGGCGACGGGCGAGGAAGGGCAAGTTCCCTGTTGCTCGCTAACTTCCTGTCGAACGATCGCGTGGTGGGGCCAAAATGGCGCCAAATTAGAAAGAATCTGGTTTGTGAAAACGGCCCTGCCTATGGGTTCGGCCTATATGATTTGGTATGGAAAATGAGGGGCATCGAGCGACGTGGAAGACGTTGCTGGCGTTCGGGATTATTTATTTTGTGTGGGGATCGACATTTCTGGCGATTCGCGTGGGGGTGCGAGAGGTTCCGCCACTGATTCTGGCAGCGATGCGGTTTTTTGTGGCGGGGATTGTCCTTTATGGTTGGATGATTGCGCGAGGCGAACGTTCACCGAGCGGGCGGGAGTGGAGGTCGGCGACATTACTTGGGCTGGTGATCTTTGTTTTGGATTACGGGCTGCTTTTCTGGGCGGAGCAGCGGGTGCCGTCAGGGATTGCCGCGGTAATGCTGGCGATGATTCCGGCGTTCATGGCGCTATCGGAAATTATTTTTCTGCGGACGCAGACGCTCACAGTGCGATTGGTGGTGGCGCTTTTGATCGGGATTGGGGGAGTGGCTGTGCTCATGAGCCGCTCATTGAACCTGGGCGGAGCGCCGATTGATAAGAGGGGCGCCGCGGCGCTGATATTTGCATCGATGAGTTGGTCGGTTGCGTCAGCGCTTACGCGCAAACTGACGTTGCCGAAGTCGAAAGTCATGAGCTCGGGAGCGCAGATGCTAGCCGGGGGAGTATTGCTGGCGGTCACGGCGGCGGGGCTGGGGGAATTCAGTAATTTTCATCCCTGGAACGTGTCACGCGAGGTGTGGTTCGCGCTGCTGTACCTGATTGTGGCGGGATCGATTGTGGGATTCACTGCTTACGTGTGGCTGATACATCACGAATCGCCGACCAAGGTGGGGACATACGCTTATGTGAATCCGATTGTGGCCGTGCTGGTTGGATATTTTCTTGGAGGCGAAGCGCTAAGCTTGCGCACGATTGTGGGGACGATGTTTGTGTTGATCAGCGTGGTAGTGATCACGACCACGCGGGCGAAGAAGGCGGTAGCGGAATTGTAACGGACAGATAATTCAAAGAGTCAGACGCCGAACTGGTTTCGGTGGAAAGTTTCTCGAAGCTTAGAAAATTCAAGACCCACCCGCCACGGCGGGTAAACCCTACAAATCGAGGGTGGGTACCCTCCGCGTTTTTTTGATTTGCGACCGGGCTCAGAGGCCGAAGGCGCGCGCGAGCCAAATACCGAGAGCTGCGTAAATGCCAGCGATCCAGTCGTCGGCCATGATGCCCAAGCCACCGGGAAGCGACTCAGCTTGACGCGCAGGGAAAGGCTTCCAGATATCGAAGATGCGGAAGAGGATAAAACCCAGCAGCAAATATTTCCAACCGAGCGCCGACTGGTAGGTGATGAAGCCGAGCGGCGGCGGCGCCCAGGAATTTGTTGCCCTCCACCATACCGGTAAGGCTGACCCGAGGAGGAGTGCGAGGTGTTGGCCGGATACTTCGTCGATGACCACGCGTTGAGGATCTTTTTGTTGCCAGTAGCGGCTGGCGCGGCTGGCGGTCCAGACACCTGACACGGCGACGACGACAGCGATTACACACTGAATGATCAAGAGGAAATCGAGCTGAGTCCCGCGAACGACGATGATCTGGAAAATATCCAAACCCATAGCGGTTAGCACTTGGTAGACGGACAGAGCGAGAGCTAGGCCAGCCAAGGAGCCGAAAGTGCCAGGAGCGACGGGAATGTAGCCGAGGCCGCATGCGGTGGCGATGAACAAGGAGAGATACGGCTTGCGTGATGGTGATGCGACTGTCGGGGCGGTCACAGTTTTGGCTTTGGGGGCGGTCTCCATCGGCGGCCTCGCGTTGTGCACTTGGTGAATAGAGAGTAACTCGGAAACTTGGTAGCATCGTGGGTCCGACGAATTCCAGCGCTGGGATTCTGTCGCTATCGAACTTCCCCGCTCCATTTGGGGGCGATTTCTCGGGTGAACAGGAAAACGTTCTAAAGAGATTTTAGGAATTCCCGGAATCGCTGGTCCGCCATGAATGGCTTGAAAGAATTGTCCTTCTGCGGGTCGGGCATGGATTCGCTGGGGATTACGTTCGCTCTGTAAGAGAACGCTTTTCGCAAGAACTCCATCGTCTTATTCATGTCATTTCGCCCGGCAGAGACGCAGGCAAGATTGTAGTAGAACATCGGATATGTGGGATCTTGTGAGACTCCATAATTAAGAGTTTCTTCGGCCCGGTTCAAATCCCCGGAGATGCCGTAGGCCATTCCCAAATTATCAATGAGAATTCGCAAGAGATTTTTAGATAGAGAATGCGACTGCTTTTCCGCGTCCAGGGCTTTCTGATATGGAGCGATCGACGCCGTAAAGTTTTGTTGAAGAAAATAGCGGTCTCCTTCGCGAAAGTCGTCGAAGCTAGCTCCGGCATCGCTCGAAGGGGGAGCGTCCATTGATTTCGACGCGGAGGTGGGCTTATCGACGAAATTAGCTGAGTTTAGAACTGAATTGAACAATTCTTCTTCTTGGGGTTTGAAGAGCACTTTGGACAGGTGAATGTCGACGTACACGTCCTCTTTTGGCAGGCAAGCGAAGAGATTTCTTTGTTGCACGGGAGCGCCATGGAATTCTGGTATGGTGAATTCCATAATCTCCATTGCAGCTACCTCTCTCGTTTCGACCTTTTCTCGTTTGTAGTCCGCGTTTTGTGCGAGTCTACTTTTCTGATTTTTTTTGCAACCATCATCTGTCGCTTGACGAGAAGTCTTTTCGAGAAAGACAGAGAGGATCAAATGTAGCGATGGATTCTCAGCTATCAGGTAGGCACGTCCGTCTGGCTGAACGCCGTTGGTTTTTACCTTAAATCCGGTCACGTTGAACTGTAACACCCAGGGTTTGGCCGGGAATCCGACCTCAATTTCGGGATTGGTCGGTTGCTGTGGTGCCTGCGCGGCTGCAAGATCGCCCCAACATAGCAATGCAAGTCCTGCGAATAACGGTGTCCGCAAAAGGCCTCTCTTTCCCACGGTTTTCTCACGTAATGGCCAAAATAGGAGATAGAGTCTTTGACGATTTGCACGTAAAAGCGACTGCGCTAGAGTTTGTTTCATAGTGGATGAAGGGTTATATCACAACCTGTGCGAAGCTATCGACTGATGTGGATTGGCGATTTGATTTGTAGTGATGCGGAATAATTTCGCGAGAGCGCAAGACCGGAAAGGGCAAGACCCACCCTACACATCGAGGGTGGGGCACCCTCCGCGTTTTTTTGATTTGGGTGAATTGGAAGCAAATGAGCGGGAGGAATTGTGATGATAAATAATTTGAGAAATTGGGCGGGGGGAGCGCTGGGGGTAATTTTTTTGGGGGCTGCGGCATGGGCACAACAAGTGCCGGCGGCGCTGCAAACGGCTGCTGACCAGCAATTGGTGGTGCAGGTGCACGCCAAGGGGGACCAGATTTATTCGTGCAAAGCGGAGGGGGCGCAGGCTGGGTGGACGCTGAAGGCTCCAGAGGCGCAACTGTTTGACAAGGATGGGAAAGCGTTTGGAAAACATTTCGCGGGGCCGTCTTGGGAAGCGAGCGACGGGAGTCGAGTGGTGGGAAAAGCTGCGGCAAATGTGGCGTCGCCTGACGCGGACTCGATTCCGTGGTTGCTGGTGAAGGTGGTGAGCCACGCGGGTGACGGCGTGCTGGCGCGAGTGACTTCTATTCAGCGAATTAATACCAAGGGCGGCAAAGCGCCTGCATCGGGGTGTGATGCTGGGCATGCGGGGCAGGAAGTGCGCGTGGCGTACTCCGCGGATTATCTTTTTTTTGCGCCGAGATAAAGTGCATTTGATTATGGTGCGTAGGACGCGAGGACTTCAGGGGCTGAAGCCCGCTGAATTAAGCAACACGGCGTCGCGGCTGAAGCCGCGGCCTACAAAACTTACAGCGCGCAGACCGTACGGCCCGTAAACCATGAACTGCGGCGTGAGAGTGTGATAAATTCGCGGGCCGCGGGGTGCGGACAAAATGAATTACTTGATGCGGTTGGTTTCATTGGCGGGAGCGGCATTATTTGCGGCTGCAGTAGTGTTTGGGCAGGCAGCGACAGAGGCGCCCAAGTATCCGGTGACTGAGGGCGACTATGTGGCGCACGACTTTAAGTTCAAATCGGGGGAACAACTTGCAGAGCTGCGCTTGCACTACCGGACGCTGGGGAAGTTGGTGCGGGATGCGCAAGGGCGCGCGACGAATGCGGTGTTGATCCTGCACGGAACCGGGGGATCGGGGCAACAATTTCTCCAACCACAATTTGCCGGAGAATTATTTGGTCCGGGACAACTTCTGGATATCAATCGCTACTTTATTATTTTGCCGGACGGAATTGGACACGGGAAATCTTCCAAGCCCAGCGATGGGATGCATGCGCACTTTCCTTCGTATGACTACGATGACATGGTGGCTGCTCAGCATGGGCTCCTTACGGAGGAGCTGAAGGTACAACACCTGCGGTTGATCTTTGGTACGTCGATGGGCTGCATGCATTCGTTTGTTTGGGGCGAAACTTATCCGGAGTTCGCGGATGCGTTGATGCCCATGGCGTGCTTGCCGGTGCAGATTGCGGGGCGCAACCGAGTGTGGCGAAAGATGTTGATGGATGCGATTCGCAAGGACCCGGCGTGGATGGGCGGCGAGTATAAGGAACAGCCTGCACAAGGGCTGCGGACCGCGGAAGATAATCTAGTAATTGCAGGTAGCGCGCCGCTGGTGATGCAGAAGACGCTTCCGACTCGCGATGCGGCGGACAAATATGTAGAGGAGGCGGAGAAGCGCGCCAGTACGCTGGACGCGAATGATTTGCTTTATCAAGTGAACGCGTCACGCAATTACGATCCGTCGGCGCAACTGGAGAAGATTACAGTTGCTGTGATGTGGATTAATTCCGCTGACGATTTCATCAATCCTCCCGAGCTGGGGATCGCGGAGAAGGAAAGTAAACGGCTGAAGAACGGGACGTTTGTTTTGCTTCCGATCAGCGAGCTCACACACGGGCATGGGACGCACACCTGGGCGGTGGCGTGGGAGTCTTATTTAAAACAACTGTTGGAGAAGACGGCGCATTAACGTGTTACGTGTGCGAAGTATCCGATAATAATCAGCGCTTCAATCAGACGCTAATCACATGCAGTCGATGCGCTCGATGCCGCGGATTTGTCGAAGGACGTGAGGGCGGCCTCTTCGTCGTCGAAGATCTCGAAAACGGTGTACAACCTGGTCATTTGCAAGAGGTCCTGAACTTTTTTGGTGAGGTGGACGAGCTTTAGTTCCCCGCCGTCGTTACGCACGCTGGTAAAAGAACTAACCAACGAACCCAAACCGGCGCTATCGATGTAATCGACATCGGCGAGATTTAAAAGGATTTTCTTTCGGCCTTTGCCGAGGAGGTCGCGAACTACATCGCGGACCGCGGCGGAACCTTCGCCTAGTTCAATGCGGCCGTTGATTTGTACCACTTCCACGCAATCTATGAGTCGGGTGACTAACTTCATCGGGGATCTCCCAAGATAATCATCGGTCAAGAATGCTCACAGCTATCATTGTGGAGCCATATTTGCCTGAAAGGCAATGCCCCGCTGCGACTGGACCCTTCAGAACGGCCCATGACTAAGGTACTAGATATTACCGTGCCGGCTCACCATTTTAGGTGAGTACGTCCGTGCTATAGCCGCGCATTCTGAGGTAGCGCAGAATCTCTTTGGGTGTTGGCCAACCAGAGTAACAACTGGGTAGCGGAGTGGAGAAGAGTCATCGAACCTCAACAGAAAGATCTGCGTAGTTACCCTCGCATACTGGCGCCAAAGCAGTTGGTTGTGGCGTGGCGCTCAGGTGAACAGTGTGGCGCATCTCGCCTGGGCACGGTTGGACTGGGGGGGCTGTTTTTGAAAACTCCCAGACCGCCAGCGGCCGGTTCCACGGTCGAACTGGTGATTCAGGTGTCGCCGGGTACACCCGGCACGGATGTTCGAACCCGGGCGGTCGTTTACAACGTGAAACCTGGAGAGGGCATGGGTGTGAAATTTGTGCAGATGCGCGGAGAGGACCGCTTGCGTCTAAATCAATTTTTGCACGCCCACGGGAACAAGAGTTCCTAGAGATGAGGCGGATCGCCAACCATACTATGGGGAAAGCAAAGGACGGGCGCAGGCAAAATTTTCGAAGGGGCAGTGGACCAATGCGGGTTATACAAGTATCCTGCGTTATATGACACTCTCAGCGCGCAATCGTCTCGACGGGAAAATTGAAGAACTTCAACTCGGTGGGGTGATGGCTCATGTAGTGATACGCGTGGGCGAAAATCTTATCGAAAGCGTGATCACAAGGCGCAGTGCTGAAGAAATGAAGTTGAAGATTGGCGACACAGTTTCGGCGGTAATCAAATCCACAGAGGTCATGTTGGAAAAGAAATAGCCGGCTGAAAGTCGCGCGTTTAGACCGTGGCTGTATCGCGCAGGCCGACGAATAGATAGCCAGCGCCTTTGCAGCTGGGGCATTCTTTATTGCGGTAATATCCGGTCGCTTGGCAGTGGGTACATTCGATCCAGTCAGAAGGTTTGGCGGCAATTGCGTTAGTGCCGCTGCAGCGCTGTTGGGCGATGGTTTTGCTGCAACGACCGTTTGCGACCCTGATGTTGTAACCAACACCACCACAGTCTGTACAACTGGTAACAGGCAGGTCTCGCTTCATTTCTAGATGATACGCTTTACCGGTGCGTTCACCTATCGCTATGCCTGAATTGTTTTGCGGCATAAAGAAAAGAGGCGCGCGGGAGACCCACGCGCGCCGCTCTTTCTTACAGATCAATCTTTCGTGTACCTCAGGGATCACCTCCTTAGTCAACTGGAGTGTCGACTGACTCGATTATAAAATCATTTTTGATGAGTTCAAGGGCTAAGTTGTACTGTTGCCAGCCTCAGTTGTACTACTGCAGGGTTTCGAGAAGGAGAGAGCAATGGGGAATGTAAGACGGAAAAAGAGGAAAGCTGGCAGATCCGCGAGTAAGGGCGTTCGTGCGGCGGGGAAGGATAAGCGGGCCGCAGGCCGGAGCAAGAAAGTTTCGCGTACAGGCCAGGGTGGTCCAGAAGATGTGGATAAATATATCGCGGTGGCGCCGGAGCCTGTGCGGAGCAGATTGAAGGAGATGCGCGCAGCGATTCGGTCGGCGGTGCCTGCAGAAGCTGCGGAGATAATCAGTTACCAGATTCCGGCGTTCAAGACGAAGAAGGTGTTGGTGTGGTACGCGGGGTTTTCGAAGCATTGCAGCTTGTTCCCTACCGCGTCGGTGATTGAAAAGTTTAGAGATGAGCTTGGGGGATTTACGGTGTCTAAGGGGACTGTCCAGTTTCCGATAGAGAAGGCATTGCCGACAGCATTGATTAGGAAATTGGTGAAGGCGCGGGTGGCGCAAGTCTGAGAAGGCTCCGCGAAGCTGAGCTTGGTTGGGCCTTCAGGGGCTAAAAGCCGCGGCTTTGGCGTTTTGTTTATGTCGCGGCTGAAGCGACGACCCATTAGGCGGCGGGGAAAAAGCGGGGAGAGATTCCTCGGCTGCGCAAGCCGACTCCTTCGCGGGAGCGAAGGAGAAAGAAAAAGCGTCGGCTTGCCCCGCTCGGAATGACCGCTGGGTGCTTTGGCGTGATGACCGAAGAAAGAAGTTGGGCGAAGCGTTTCAGGGGCTAAAGCCCCGTGTGGCCGGTTCGTTTATGTCGCGGCCTGCCTGCGGCGGGCAGGCTAAAGCGGCGAGCGACGAAGCGGCGAGCGACGGATTGGGTGACGAATTGGCGGGAGACATATTGGCTCTTGTGCTGGGCCAATGAGTGGTAGAATTGGCTCAGGGTGAGAGACAATGCTTCCTCTTCATCTCCAATCTGAGAGTCACGTTCCTCTATATATACAACTGCGCGATCAACTGCGGGCGCTGGTGCATGCCGGCGATTTGCGGCATGGCGACAGGATTCCGGCCAGCCGCGAGCTGGCGAATATGCTGGGGGTGCATCGCACTACGGTGGCGAATGCTTATGCGGAGCTGGAGTCCGAGGGGTTGATTCAAGGGCATGTGGGGCGCGGGACGTTTATTAAAAGGAATGGGAATGGGTTGAAGATTACGCCCCCTGCCCCGCCGGTGCTGAATGGCAACCAGGGGATACGGTGGGAGCTGCTGTTTGCGGATGAGCGCGGCGAAGAAGTGCTGAGCCGGTTGACGGCGAGCGCGCCGATGGATGCGTTGTCGTTTGTCATGGCACGGCCGGCGCAGGAATTTTTTCCTGTTGATGAATTGCAACACTGCGTAAATGCGGTGCTGCGCAATGAAGCGACTGATGTGTTGAACCTTGGGCCGTCGGATGGGTACCCGCCGCTGAAATTGGCGTTACTGGAGATGTTGGGACGCGAAGGGATCGCGGCTAAAGACGAGAATTTGCTGATTACGGATGGATGCCAGCAGTCGCTAGATTTAATCAGCAAGGCGTTTATGCGGCCGGGCGACTCGGTGATCCTGGAGAATCCCACTTATCCGGGGGCAGTGGCGATTTTTCATGGAGCGCGGGCGCGGTGCCTGGCGGTACCGGTGAAGACGCACGCGGAGCCAAACAGCGAGCTGGGCGTGGATGTAGAGGCGCTGGAGGCGACGCTGGCGGCTAATCGCGTGAAGCTGATTATTCTGACGCCTGATTTTCAAAATCCGACGGGGACCTCGATGTCGCTGGCATCGCGGCGAAGAGTTCTGGAATTGGCGGCGCGGCACCAGGTTCCTATTGTCGAGGATCATATTTATGCGCGATTGCATTTGCGGGAAGAACGGGTGCCTTCGCTGAAGCAGCTGGACCGCGCGAACCTGGTGATTCATATCGACAGCTTCGCGAAGGTGGCGTTTCCGGGGTTGCGTGTGGGGTGGATTGTGGCTCCCGCTGCGGCTGTGGAACGGTTGCGACTGGTGAAGCAGACTACCGATCTGCATACCGATCAACTGGCGCAAGCGACGTTGGCGGAATTTATGCGGCGCGGACTTTTTAGCAAGCATCTGGCGAAGATGCGGAAGGTTTATTCGGTGCGGCTGGAGGCGTTGGACGTGGCGCTGCGGAAGCATATGCCGGATGGGACGCGGTGGACGCGACCGGAAGGCGGAATGTGTTTGTGGCTGGAGCTGCCGCCGGGGTTTGATGCCAGCGAACTGCCGATTCATGTGAAGGAGCGGGGCGTGCTGTTTGCACCGGGGCGGTACTTTTATGTACAAAATCCCCTGCCGAATACGTTGCGCCTGGGATTTGCGAGCCTGGATGAAAAACAGATCGCGCGGGGAGTGGTGACGCTGGCGGAAATGTTAAAGGTGGAGATGCGCAAAAGACAGCGCGGGGTGCGGCGCGCGGAACGCAGCCGTGTGGCGTTGGTCTGAGCATTTTGTTACAGGAAGGTTCGAGATAATTTGAGCGACACGATAACTTTGGCGCCGAATCCGGAGAATAAATGCTTCGGATGCGGCGGGGCGAACGATGGCGGGATGAAATTGACGTTTACGCAGGACAATGTCGCACGAAAGATTGTGGGGCGATTTGTTCTGGGGCCGCGTTATCAGGGTGGAGGAGGCATGGGGCACGGCGGAATTATCGCTACCCTGCTCGATGAGGCGATGGGAAAAGTTTGCAGGTTTCGCGAGGCGCGGGCGGTGACGGCGGAGATGTCGATTCAATTTTTAAAGCCGGTGCGCGTGGATGAGGAAATCATCGTGGAAGCGCATGAAACGAATTTTGTGGGGCGAAATATTTTTCAGAGTGGGGAGATTCGGAATGCCGCGGGTGATGTTTTGGCGCGCGGGACAGCGAGGTTTGTAATTATTGCTCCGAAGCAATAATTACGAAGTTAGAGATTCGAGGTTAGAGGTTCGAAGATTCAAAAGCGAGCTTCAAAGGCGAAAATTCTTAGAAGTTAGAAATTCGAGGTTTGAGGTTCGAGGATTCAAAGGCGAGATTCAAAGGCTTTCAAAAGATTGATAGGCCGATGTTACGGATGGCCATTTAAATTATTGGAGTGAGAGGAGAAGTTTATGGACGCGAAAAAAGTGAATGGTAGCGCCAACGGAAACGCCGGGCCTAAGGAATGGCGGGTGAAGGTGGGGCTGGCGGAGATGTTGAAAGGCGGCGTGATCATGGATGTCACTACCGCGGATCAGGCGAGGATCGCGGAGAAGGCTGGCGCGTGCGCGGTAATGGCGCTGGAACGGGTGCCGTCGGACATTCGCAAAGAGGGCGGCGTGGCGCGCATGGCGTCCATCAAAGTGATTCGCGAGATTATGGCTACCGTGACGATTCCGGTGATGGCCAAAGTGCGCATCGGGCACTTCGCGGAAGCGGATGTATTGCAGGCGCTGGAAGTGGATTTTATTGATGAGAGCGAAGTGCTGACGCCTGCTGACGAGGAGAATCACATCTGGAAGCATGATTATCGGGTGCCGTTTGTGTGCGGCGCGAGGAATCTTGGCGAAGCGCTGCGGCGTATCGCGGAAGGCGCGGCGATGATTCGCACCAAGGGCGAAGCGGGATCGGGCAACGTGGTGGAAGCGGTGCGACACATGCGCACGATTGTTGCGCAGATGAAGAAATTGACTTTACTGCGCGATGACGAATTGATGCATGAAGCCAAGGAGCTGGGCGCTCCGCTGGATTTGATTCGGCAAATTGCGAAGACCGGGAAGTTGCCAGTGCCAAATTTTTCCGCGGGCGGGATTGCTACTCCGGCGGACGCGGCGCTCGTTCGGCGGTTGGGTGCCGAGGCGGTTTTCGTGGGTTCGGGAATTTTTAAGTCCAGTGATCCGGAGGCGCGCGCGAAGGCGGTGGTCAAAGCGACCACGCACTTCGACGACCCGAAGGCGGTGCTCGAAGCTCACGAAGAATTGGGTGAGGCGATGAAGGGTCTGGACATTCGACAGATGGAAGAGAAAGACATGATGTCTACGCGCGGGTGGTAAGGCGCGTTGCTGACGGGCAGTAAAATTTTTCCATTAAGGATCAGAGAGTGAAGATAGGGATTCTGGCGGTTCAGGGTGATTTTGCGGCGCATGCGGCGATGCTAGAGGGCATGGGCATAGAGTCGATGGAAGTGCGCACGCCCGCGGACCTGGAAGGATGCGACGGGCTGATTCTTCCTGGTGGGGAAAGCACTACGCAATTGCAATTTTTGCAGGAGGAAGGGCTGGCCGAAACGATCAAGAAATTTGTGGCCGATGGACATGCGGTGTTCGGGACTTGTGCGGGGGCGATTTTGTTGGCGAGCGACGTGGAGAATCCGAAGCAGGAATCGCTGGGGCTGCTGGACATGACTGTTTTGCGTAACGGCTACGGGCGGCAGATTGCCAGCGATGTTTTTTCCACAGAATCGACGCTGAAGGATGAACCGCTTGAGATGGTTTTCATTCGCGGGCCAATCATAGAGCGCACCGGGCCGGGAATTGAAATTCTGGCCAAACATGCGGGAAAGCCGGCAATCGTGCAAAAGGGGCGCTTGCTGGCTACCACTTTTCATCCTGAGTTGACTTCGGACACAACAGTGCACGAATATTTTTTGAAACTTGCCGCGGAGTCCGGCCGTAATACTGCGAAGACCAATGGTTCGAAACCAAATGTGGCCAAATCGGAATCTAGCAAGCGAGAATTGACGACCGTAAAGTCTTCCACGTGAAGAAGCCTGCAACGCAACCGATTTCAAAGAGAAAATCCCACCGAAAGAAAGTTCTTTTCGTCTGCCTGGGCAATGCTTGCCGCAGCCCCATGGCGGAGTCCATTGCGCGGCGTGATGCGAGGGACGTGATCGAAGCCTGCAGCGCCGGGCTTACGCCGCTAGGATTTGTGCCGGTGCTTACGATGCAGACATTGGCGGCGAACAATTATTCCATCGAGAGTCTTTGTTCTAAACCGATCTCGCGCGTAGTGTGGGATGCAGCGGACATGGTGATAAACATGAGTGGCGTGCCTAAACAGCTTGCGTTTGTCGAGTATGGAAAAGTGGAAGACTGGGATGTGCAGGATCCTTATGGCAGCGATCCGGATCTTTATCAGACAATCTATGAAGACATACAACGGAAGGTTGCGAAGCTGGCAGAGCGTTTGAGAGGCGCGGTGCCGAAGGGTGTAGTGGCAAAATCTGGCGGCGAAGTTATTGGGGACCACGAGAAATAAATGCGGCGCGATAAAACCAGCGTATCGCAGGAAGATTATCTCAAGTCGATCTGGGAGATGCTCGAAGAGGCCCAGACGCCGATCAGTGCGCGCTTGGCCGAGGATTTGCGGGTTACTCCACCGGCGGTGACGGCGGCATTGAAGCGCATGACGCGCGATGGGCATGTGCGGGTGGAGCGTAGCGGGCGCATTGACTTGACGCGCAAGGGGCGCGCGGTGGCGGAGCGGCTGGCGTTGCGGCACCAACTTGCGGAGATGCTGCTTACCGAAGTGATCGGGTTATCGTGGGCCAAAGCGCACGATGAAGCGGAGCGCATGGAGCATGCGATTTCTCCGGAGGTGGAGGCGCTACTACTGAAGCGGTTTGGGAACAAGAAGAGTTGCCCGCATGGAGTGCCGATGCGCGGGGGGATTGCGAAGCTGCGGAAGGGCGGCGCGGTGCTGCTGGCTGAATTGCGGGCGGCGGAGTCTGGGGAAATTGTTTGCGTGTATGAGAAGGACCGGCAATTCCTGGAGTTTCTGGAGGGATTGCATCTGCGGCCTGCGACGAGGGTCGATGTTTTGAAGCGCGAGTACGACGAGACGATGACGCTGCGCGCGAACAATAAGAAATTGCACCTTGGGAAGCCTGCAACTTCGCGGATCTGGGTACGACGGCTGCCTGCCTGATTTGCACGCGGGGCCTCACAGGCCCTTGCAAAAATTATCTGAGCGCAATAGTTTAGTCGCAATTCACCGCGCCGCTTCGGTCCTCGAGGCGACCGCGTACAGGAGAAATGCGAATGGCTATCGCGAAAAACTTAGCAGGTTTGTCGGGGCGACGGGTTAAGGCTCGTTTATTGCTAACAATGGCATTTGCCGTGGGAGTTGTGCTGCTTACATTTGTCAGTGCACGCGCGCAGCAACAAAGCAAAAGTGATCCTAGCTTCCGGAAATTGATAGATGACTACTGCGCGGCGTGGAGCACCGGAAACACGGATGCGCCGGCGAAATTGTACGCGCAGGAAGACGATTTGATTTTTTACGACGTGGCCCCGTTTTCGTATCACGGATGGAAGGAATACGCGCCGGGGGTGCACAAAGCGCTGTTGGATGGCGCCGCGGAACTGAAACTCACCGCGGGAGATGATTTGCGAGCTACGCGGCGGGGTGATATTGCGTGGACGACCGTGTCGATGCACTTTCGTGAGAAGACCAAAGATGGCAAAGTGATCGAGGCGGACCTGCGCTATACGGGTATTTGGGAAAAGCGCGGTTCGAATTGGCTGCTGGTGCATGAACATGTGTCTGTGCCGATGGCTGGGAATTAAGATTGTGGATGGCGCTGCAGGAGCAGGACGATTAACAGACTGAATGATTGAGGCGCTTCGCTACTACTGGATTATTGCGCGCGGATATCGGCTGAATCCGTGGAGCAGTCCGTATATTCGGTGGAGATTTGAAACTTTCTTTGGGCCGGAAGCGGCGCCGCTGGATGCGCGGAAATTTTTCGCGCTGTCGTGGAAATATCGGGCGCAGATGGAAGAGTTTATCGAGTGGGTGGGAGAGCGACGGCGGGAGCAACGCGCTCATCGCTAGTTATTGGCAGGCGCGAACAACGGCTAACGGGCACGCTATGCGCGTAAACAACGGCTGATACACGCGCTATAATCATTGCTGGAAGGGGACGCCGTGAAAGAGCTAGCCGTCCTCCAAGATACCGAACAGCTTCACGAAGCAGGTTGGTGGGAAGCAGAGCCGGGCGGCCGGGTGCACTGCTACCTTTGTCCGCGTCATTGCCACATACATGCGGGGCAGGCGGGGTTTTGCTTCATACGCGTGAATCGCGGGGGCAAACTTTATAGCCTGGGCTATGGCTCGCCTGCTGCGCTGCAGATTGATCCCATCGAAAAAAAACCGCTGAGCCATTTTTTGTCGGGTAGCCGAGTGTTCAGCATGGGAACTGCGGGCTGCAATATGGGGTGTTTTTTCTGCCAGAACTGGGACATATCCAAGTCGCGGCAGGATCAGGTGCGTTCGCAGCGGGTTGCTCCTGAGGATGTGCCGTTGCTGGCGATCGAGCACGGTTGCGAATCGATTGCGTTCACTTATAACGAGCCGACGATATGGGGCGAGTACGTCATAGATATTTGTAAAGCGGCGAAGGATCACGGGCTGAAAACCGTGATGGTATCCAACGGGTATATTACGCGCGAAGCGTTCCATGACATTTACGATCACATCGATGCGGCGAACATTGACCTTAAAGCGTTCACGGAGAATTTTTATGGAAAGATTACGCTGACGCATCTGCAGCCGGTGCTGGATACGCTGCAGTGGCTCAAGAATGAGACGTCGGTGTGGTTTGAGATGACGAATCTGCTCATTCCGACCTTGAATGATGGCGCTGAGGAGATTGGGAAGTTGTCGGAATGGGTGATGCAGCACCTGGGGCCGGATGTGCCGCTGCATTTTACGGCTTTTCATCCGGATTTTAAGTTGCGGGATAAACCGGCGACTCCTCCGGAGACGTTGCACCGGGCCAGGAAAATCGCGCTCGATGTGGGACTGAATTACGTTTATGAAGGCAACATTTTTAGTGACGGCGCGAATACCGCTTGTCCTGGTTGCGGGCAGATATTGATACGGCGGTCGTGGCACAACGTTTTGGAGAACCAACTGAAAAATGGGGCGTGCCCGAGTTGTGGAGTGGTGATTCCGGGCGTTTGGCAACGCAAGAAGAAGAGCGGATTGGAACGGGTGGCCTCTTTGGCGCAGCGCTACGGGCACATCAATCTGTAGACGATGTAACGAATCGAAAGCGGTCTGATTCTACTCGAAACAAACATAGAGAACCGAAACCCCAAGACCCAGGTTCATACCTCAAATGCGAACCTGGGGCACCCTCCGCAATTCTTAAATAATTGAGAATTACTTAATTGGGGGGCCGGTTTTTTCGCCGGGGGTTAGAGGGCGGGCGCAGAGGATGGTGAAGTCGGTGGGACTGCATTGATAGATGTCGACGAAGGGTGGGTCGCTGGCGCGAACGATATAGTTCCCTGCTTCCATTTCCTGAGCGTCGGCGGCGCGGTTGGCGATGAGTGGACTTCCTGGATTTACGCGGACGTGGAACTGGGTGGAGGAAGGCTCGTAGTTGGAATAGGTGAAGCAGCGGCCTATGCAGGCACGGTCGACAATGTGATGAACGAACTGAATGCGTGAATCGCGTGGAGATGCAAGCGTGGGAATGACGAGGGTGCCGAAGCGGAGCGAGGAAGTAAGAGATTCGGCGTGCGCTTCGAGACGGTTGAGCGTGGCGGTGTCGCGATAGAGGAGCGCAAAGAAAAATATTGAACACGCTAGCGTGGCGAGCGCAGCGGGTTTGCTGGGCCGCAGAGTGCTGAGGATGCTGAGGCCAAAAATTGCGGAGATGATGGTCAGGCGGGAGACCAGCAAGCCGATCCATGCGGAGGAAGGGCCGTCGCGGAGGTTCTGCGGGAGGAGCGATATTACGGAGAAAGCTACGAGATATAGCTCCAATAAAAGAAAAAAAGAACTTGAGAAAGTTGGGGACTCGCGGCGGTGAAAATATTCGTTCGCAAGCCAGAAAATGAAGACTGCGAGTAGGGCGCAGGCGACGAAACGGTAGCGGGCGCTGTAGAGCACAAATTGGTCCAGGCCGTTGAAAACGTAAAAGGGGCCTTCAGGCCAACTGAATTCAAAATCCGACCAATCTTCGAGATACCAATGAGCTGTGATGAAAATGGCGATTATGGCGGAGGGGAGGATCAGTCTCCAGGGCCAGCGGATTTTTTTTCTGACGGCCAGGTACAAAAGGGTGCCAGCGAACCACAGCGAGCCGATGGGATGAGCAAAGGTTGCGAGGGCAAATATGAGAATTGCCGCTAGCCAATCCCAGCGTTGAGGCTGCTTCCATAAGATGGCGAGTCCGAAACAGGCGAGGCCCATGGACAAGTAATAATTGAAAAAGCCCATGTTGAAGACGTAACCGTAGACGAGCATGGCGATGCAGGGAGTCAGGAGCCAAGGCGGGCGCTCGCTGGCGGCCGCGATGAGAGAAAATACTCCCCAGAAAAATATCAGCACGGAAATTGCTACGACGATTTTGGGGCCGGCTGCAAAGCCGAAGAGCTTGACGGAATATAAAAGAAGAAGGTCGAAGAGAATGTTGTGCCAGCGCGGGGCGAGGTAAAGCCCGGGGGCTCTTCCCTGCTGGATGAGAGTGGCGAGCCAGGCGTTGAAAGTGTGACTGGGGAGGTCGCCAGCTTCGATGTGATGATGCCAGAAGCACGGGATGATCACGACGGCGGAGACCGCGAACATCAAGAAGATGTTGGTGCGCACGAATCGCAGGGCGCGCGAGAGAGCGTTGTCTTTTTCCGTCATAGACCTGGTAAAGAAAATGTTGGGTTACATGATGCACCGTTCCGACGAAAATCGGTTGAAAAATTGGGGACTTTGTTGATTGGGATTTACGAGGCGTCGAGGGAGAAATGGACGATATTATTCATTACCGATTCTTGGCCGCGCAAGAGGGGTGATTATTAAAATTTATTTAGATGGTTGGGTTTCGCCCAGGCGTTTCAAGCGATCGCGAAGGCGGCGCTGCAATGGCGTGGGAGTGTTGGGATTGAAGGCTACCAGATACCACAACGGTTGGCTGCGGTCTTTGCTAAGCCACGTTAGGGTGGGAGCGTCGGCGTTGGGGTGACGCGCGACGTTTTCGCGAATGGCGGCGTAGGGATGCTTGGCTAGTTTATTCAGAGTTTTTGAGTTGGCGCGGGGGTGTTCGCTGATGAGGCGCAGGAGATAGAAATCTTCTTCGGGAGCTTGCTTGACGAGCTTTTCAAGCATGTCGGGCTTGGCGTCGGCGCTGAGAACCAAGCCGATTTTTTCGTCCCACGCGGTGTTGATTTGGTTTAGTTCGCGCGTGCGGGCGTGAATGAGTTCTTCGAGGATGCGGCGCTCCTGTTGCATGCGGGCGATCTGGAGCGAAGTCCCTTCGAGCGAATCGAGAACGCGCAAGAGATGCTGGCGTTCGCCAAAGACGATTTGAGAAGTGCGGGTGGTGCCGGGCTTGTCTTTGTCCTTATGCTGTACCAAATCGGAACGTCGCATTCTTGGTGCTCCAGCCGGGCTAGTAGCCGGCGCTAAAGAACTGATTCAAGTGGAAATCAACTGCATAGCCCGGGGATTTTTTGAATCCGGTGACGGGCTGAGCAGATTATGGTATGTGGCGGGTGTAGGGTAAAGTTTGCTGCGGGGTTGTGTGCCCGATTTGCTACGGAGTAAGGGCGGGTCAGTTTGTTTGATGCGGATCGCTTCGCGGAACTTCAGAGGCTGAAGCCCCAAGTAATTACGCGGTCGTGATGTCGCGGCCCACCCAGGTGGGCAGGTTGAGGCCGCGACCTACAAGGCACGAATTCGAGGAATGATGAACGCATTTTCAGAACACCGGGAAGAGTTGGAGCGTTACGAGCAGATGTTTGGAGTGGAACGCGGGCGGCTGGCGGTTTCGTTGGACCGGCTGACGAATGCGTTGGTGCTTGTGGGACAGCATGGGGTGTACTGCACGAGTAATCGAAATCCGATGGTGCCAGCGATGGACTTGCGGATTATTTCGATGGAGTTGACGCACGCGAAAGAGTTGCTGCAATCGGTGATGGAAGAATTGCGCAAGAAGAAAGAAGTTGATGGAGTTAAATAGTCCAGGCGCTGGCCGATGAATGCTGGACACCTAAGGACGTGGTATTTCGATTTAGTCGGTTACGTGTGTTTTTCGAAAAAATTTAAGTATCCGGTAATTTTATAATTATTTGACTAACTGGAGTTGCCCTGCGTGGCGAACTATAAGCCATAATAATTTTAATTTTCCAACGTGTCTTCGTTTGGGTAACGGTTTGGTTTTCGCGACTCGACGGTGCACTGGGCCCGGATAAGGAGATGTTCCTTTGGCGCCATCCCTAATATTTTCGCCGCCATTCCTGGCATTTCTTTTGGCTCGTGCTTGCTGTAATACCGGGACCTGGAGTTCTATACATTGTCACGAGAAGTATGGCGCAGGGACGGGTGTCGGGACTCGTATCGGTCGTTGGTGTGGCGTTGGGTAATCTCGGTAACGCTCTGGGTGCTGCAGTTGGACTCGCAGCATTGCTCGCTGCTTCTTCTTCGGCCTTTGCGATCGTAAAATACGCTGGCGCTGCGTATCTGATTTACCTCGGTATCAAAACTCTACGATCAAGCCACGCGGCACCCGTTAACTTGGAAATGTCGCGTTCCGCTAGTTTGTTACAAGTTTTCTGGGATGGTTTTACCGTGGCACTACTGAACCCTAAAACAGCGTTATTCTTCGCTGCTTATTTGCCTCAATTCCTGCCGGTGTCCAAGGCGCCGATTGGGCAAACGCTACTGTTCGGCTGCATCTTTGTTCTGATCGCAGCAACAACAGATAGCATCTATGCTGTGGCAGCCGGAAGTTTGAAACCATGGCTTGCAAAAGGGCGAGCATCGGGTGATTTCGGTCACAAGCTCGCGGGTAGCATTTACATCGGACTCGGTCTATTCACCGCATTTACTGGTCACCGAGCGAAAACCGCGCTTCGATAACACAATCGGACGATCAACGCTTAACAGCGAACGATCCACTTCCAGGAATCGCAAGCGAGAGATTGCTGTGACCGAGAATAGCCGGCTATGGACTCGCAGATGATTTTGATGGAGCTGACGCACGCGAAGGAGTTGCTGCAATCGGTGAGGGAAGAATTGCGCACGAAGAAGGAGGTTGATGGCGCTAAATAATTGCAGGCAGTCTGCTATGGGCGCGCCATGCTCAACTAGGCATTGATTCACACGGTCGCTTAATCTCGATTGTTTCCAGGTGTACTAAAGCAGAGAGCCCATCCTTGAGTTAATTCTCGAGCTACTGATTGCCCTCCTCGAAATGCTTTTGGAGGTTTTGTTTGAAGCCGCGTTCGAGTTCGTAGCGGAATTTATTGGCGCCCTCGTCATCCGTGCGGTACGCGCAGTATTCGATACTTCCGAATTCAAAAATCCTGTACTGGCGTACATCGTTTATATGGTCTTGGGGGGGGTGGTCGGTGGACTGAGCCTTCTGCTTTTTCCATTTCCACTAGTTCATCCTTCCCGGCTTCCCGGGCTCAGTGTGATCATCAGTCCTGTTCTTGCCGGATTAGGAATGTCGATGGTGGGCTCCACTCTGCGGAAGCGGGACAAGAAGACGATTCGAATAGAAAGCTTTGGATATGGTTTCGCTTTTGCGTTCGGGATGGCGGTCATCCGCTTCTTATATATCCATGCGAGGTAGAGGTCTCGCTTGGTTATGACCGCGGAATTGCGCTAGGCGATGAGGAAGGGATTGGAGTGGCGTTCGGCGCCGATGGTGGTGGCGGGGCCGTGGCCGGGGTAGACGATGGTGGTGTCGGGGAGTTGGAGGAGTTTACTTCGCAGGGAGTCCATGATTTGGGGCATGGAGCCGCCCCAAAGATCGGTGCGGCCGATGCTACCCGCGAAAAGAGTGTCGCCAGCGATGAGTTGCGGTGCGACCAGCGTGATGACTCCTGCTTCTTGTGGGACATAAAGACAGACGCTCCCTGGAGTGTGGCCGGGGGTGTGAATGATGCGAGCCTGGTAGTCGCCCCAGCGGAGGGTGTCGCCTTCTCTCAGCAAATCGTCGATCCTGGTGATTTCGGGAGGGGCTACACCTAAAAAGGCGGCTTGCATTTCCATAGCTTGATAGAGTGGCAAATCTTCCTGGTGCATGAGAACCGGGGCGCCGGTGATTTGATGCAATTTGCTGAGACCGCCGACGTGGTCGATGTGCGCGTGAGTGCTGACAATGACTTTGACGGTGAGCTTGTGGCGGGCGAGTAAATCTGTGATGCGAGAGACTTCGTCGCCGGGATCGATGACGAGGGCTTCGCGCGTGAAGGGATCGCCAATGATGGTGCAATTGCATTGCAGCATGCCTACGGGAATGGTGAGGTGGATTAGTTCGCGCGGTGCGGTTTGTTTTGCTTTAGCCGGTTGTGATTCAGTCATCTGATTTCGCTCATCTGCTGAAGTATAACATTCGAGAAGTTTGCTTTTTCGCGGTTGGCAGTCCGATGCGCGGCGGTTTGCTAAACTGTAGGTGAGGCCCTGGATTCTTGAGTAAGGAAATGGTGATGCAGAACGCTGAAGCAACAATCGAGACGCCGTTGGCGGGGGTGCATCGGTGCGCGGGCGCAAAGATGGGGGTGTGGTTTGGTTGCGCGCTGCCTGATGATTTTGGGGATAGGCGGGAGGAGCAACGGTTTGCGAACGAGAGTGTGGCGCTAATCGATAAGAATTACCGGACGTACTTCACGTTTACTGGGCCTGACCGGGTGCGTTATTTGAATGCGATTTTGACTAACAATATTAAGGACCTCGCGAATGGGCAGGGCGTGGTTTCGCTGCTGCTGAATGCTCAGGGGCGGATCCTGGCGGAGATTGAAACGTTTGCGGAGGGGAAGGAGATTTTTCTTGTTTCTTATTTGATGATTCGAGAACGGCTGGCGGAAGTGCTGGAGAAGTACATCATCATGGATGACGTGACGTTCAGCGATGATGCGGAGAAAATTGGGACTCTGGCGGTGGAAGGGCCGCGGGCGGCGGAAGTGGTGAAGGAACTTACCGGCGTGGATTTAAATTCTTTGCCGGAACTTGGATTTAGGGACGTGAGTGTCAGCTCGGGCAGGAGTGAAGGCGCGACGACGGAAAAGGCAAGCACCGACAAATCTGGACTTTCCGAATGGGCAATTCCCTGCCGGTTGTTAAGGCGTTTTGCCGGTGGCGAATTTATTGTGGAGCGCGACAGGCTGGAGGCGCTGTGGGATGTTCTGTTGCAAGCAACGCGACGGCATGGCGGAGGGGCGATGGGATACACGGCGCTGAGTGCGCAGCGGCTGGTGCAGGGAGTGCCGTGGTTTGGATATGACTTTGGGGAAAAGCAAATTCCGCATGAAGCGGGATTGGAGTTGAGCCATATCAGTTATACGAAGGGTTGCTACACGGGGCAGGAAATTGTGGAGCGGGTGCGGTCGCGCGGGCAAGTGAACCGGCGTCGAGTGGAATTATTGTTTGCTGGGGAAGGTGTGCCGGAAAACGGGGCAGAGCTCACTGTGGATAGGAAGGCGGTTGGATTCGTTACGCGTGCCGCGCGATCGTGGTATCCGCCGGCGATTTTGGGAATGGGTTATTTGAGTAAGGAGCATCGAGGCGCTGGTGCGCAGGTGCAGTGGAGCGGCGGCAGCGCAACGGTTGTGGACTTTGCAGACGCGCTTGAGCGCTGACGTTGGAAAGATTTTTCTGTCGCGCCGGAAATGCTGGCGAGGCTAAACGCCGCGGTCGGTCGCGATCTTTTGGCGTTCGAAAAGCAGGCGCAACAAACCGTTGAGGCGGCCACGGTCGTCGGCGTTCATAGCTGTAAACTCGATGGCCATGCCCTTGGCGGGGGCGACCCAGCGGACCACTCCTCGAGCGCGGACCGCACCGATTCCGGTGGAGAGTACGAGTTTAACGAGGCTTTGTTGCGGGGGCGGATCAGGAGTGCGGATAAAAAGTCCGCCTAAGGCGATGTCTCCCACGCGGGATACAGAGCGTTTACTTCCTAGTTGCCAACCGACAAGCGTGCCTTTGGGAGCTTTGACGCGCGGGTAACGCCGTGTAGGTTCGGTATTCGCCATTCCCAAGCCCGATCAATGGAGTGACGCAGAGCGCTGGGTTAGAGGAGGCGCGGAAGTGTGTCAATCCAAATTTAAAGCGCGCTTGAAGGAACCCGTTTCCGCATCGATCTTTTTTTGCAGCTGCAGAATTGAGTACAAGAGCGCTTCCGGGCGGGGAGGACATCCTGGTACGTACACATCGACTGGAATAACCTGATTGCAACCTTGCACGATGGCGTAATTATTGAAGACACCGCCGGACGTGGCGCACGCGCCCATGGAGATGACCCACTTGGGCTCGGGCATTTGTTCGTAGAGGCGGCGAATGACGGGCGCCATTTTTTGCGAGAGGCGACCGGCGACAATCATCAAGTCGGCTTGACGCGGGGACGGGCGAAAAACTTCAGCGCCGAAACGAGCGACGTCAAAGCGGGCGGCGGCCATGGACATCATTTCGATGGCGCAGCAGGCCAGACCGAAACCGAGTGGCCAGATGGAGCTTCTGCGGGCCCAATTCACGGCTTTGTCGAGTTGCGCGAAAATTACGCCTTCGTCTTCGAGCAGCTTGCCGAAGTCGTCGGGCTTAGTGAGTGTTACGCCTTGACCGAGAGATACGCTCATGTGGCCTCGTAAAGCTATTTTCGCACATTTTTGTTAACGGAGCCAAACTGAGGTGTGGCATGTGTGAGCACTTCGAGATAATTCCATTCTAATGCGAATAAATGATTTGCCTGAGGAGCTTTTTGCGAATCCGGTGTGGCATGCGTTGCATAGCAGGCATCGGAAGTTCGCGAAATGCACCGACGAGGCGTGCCGCTATCCAGCGGATGTAGTTCCGTTCGCTGCGATTCGTGCGGCAGAGGTTGGGGCGATGGTCCAGCTGCGCTCGTTATTCGAGGCGGGTGAGTCAGCATGGATTATTGGGGAGCAATACGCGGACGTTCCAGGACTCGTTCGCGAGGAAACTTTAGAATGCCTTCAGATGGTGTTACCGGACGGCGTTAGAGTGCCGGATTCGGACATTGAAATAGTAAAGTTGGCGGATACGAATGCCGAAGAGATGGAGGCGCTGACGACGCTGGCGTTCCCGGGTTTCTTTCGACAGAGGACGTGCGCGATGGGTTCGTACTATGGAGTTCGATCTCCGTCGGGCGAATTGATTGCGATGGGCGGGGAGCGACTGAAGCTGGAGGGTTTCACGGAGATTAGCGCGGTGTGCACACATCCGGCTTTTCGCGGACGAGGATTAGCTGCGGCAATTATTTGGCAGGTGGTGCGGGAACATCGCAAGGAAGGGGTGGTGTCGTGGCTGCATGTAGCGAGCACCAATCGACGGGCTCAGGAACTTTATTTGCGAATGGGCTTTGAGGAGATTCGGAGGGTGACGCTACATCGTGTCTCGCGTGGCGCGTAGGTGAATATAATTCAGATTCGAGACACTAGCCACCGCGATCATACGGTGCTGGGTAGCTTCTTATTTCTCAACCGCGCAAAACGTGAACGGGCACGCAGTTGGTCTGCGTGCCCGTTCCACTAACGACGATGCAGAATTGGTTAGGCCGAATTAGTGGGGCTTAACCTTGCCATTCTTGGACAAATTGCCTCCGGTATGGGGCGTCGATTGTGCGATGGCAGCGGTGCCGTCACCCGGTGAGACGAATTGGATCAAGTAGCCCACCAGGTTATCGGCAATTGGGGAACCGAGGCCAGTTGTGGGGTCCCATCCTTCTCCGGCGCTAAAGCCCGTGATTTGTACGGGAGTACCCGTGCTGTCGAATTCGGTGACAGAGTTGTTGCCGTCGGTAATGTCGTGCAAAGAAGCGGAGTAGTGACTTTGGGCTTGGCCGATGTGATAGAGGGCCTTATTGATAAAGCCCAACCTGCCTCCGGCCTTCTGGTCAGCAATCGCGGTGATAGCTGCCCACTGAGGCGAACCCGCACTGGTGCCGCCAAAAAGATAAAATCCAACTGGGATTCCAGGAATATTCAGGTAGGTCAACACACCGTGGAACACCGCAGCGTTGTAGGCCACGTCGGGCACGCCCCGCTGCTTTCCACCATGAATGGTGCCTTGCTGGTAGGACGGCTCGTCGAAGAGGACGCTATAGCCGCCTCCGGATGATGCGGATGGTCCGCCGGGGGACAAAATTTCGTTCCAGACAATTTCGCCGAAGTAGGTTCCTGGAAGAGGGTTAGCGGCAGGGTTGCAGCCCAATACGGTGAGGCAGTACATTGCAGCGTGCAGTTCGGTTCCGCCGACGCCGGTGGCAAGAGGGTGGCTCGCGGGGAAAGAAACTGCTCTTACCCAAGAGTTGCCGTCGCAAGTCCCTTGTGATGCACCCTGATCGCCGGAGGAGGCGAAGATGGTGATGTTCTTCTGGGTGGCCTCGGTGTAAACCTGATTATAGGAGGCCAAATCTGCTGGAGCGAGGCAGCTTTCGTTCTCACCAAAACTCTGGGAAATTACGTCACCAAGGTTGTTGTCCACAGCGTACTTCTCAGCGCTGACGATGGAGGAATCATTATTGTCCTTTGATAAAACCAGCACGATGTTGGCGCCCGGAGCGATGGCATGAGCCCAAAGAACGTCCAAGGTGATTTCCTCAGCCCATCCCGTCATGTTTGAGTCGCCGGGAACAAAGGGAGTCAGTCCATCTGGAGCAACCTGAGTGAAGGTGGGCAGGTTGGGGTTGTTCGGCGCACCAAGACCGTTCATGCTCGGCAGACCGTAAAAGCTGTTGTAAAAGTTCAACTCCTGCACGATGTTCGGCGACTGGAACGCGTCGACAATGACAATAGTCGTTCCCGCACCATTGAACCCTGCGTTGAGGAGATTATCAACTGCATAAGCATGGCGCATTTGATAAGGATCGTAGCAAACATGAGAACTGAGCCCCACCTGGCAGGTGAAGAGTCCATAGTTCGGGCCAGGCACGGTGTCCGTGAGCGCGTCAGGACTACGAACGCTGGACGGGTGCACGGTGGACTTTGCGTTGGCCGTATCATCAGCTGGGGGAGTTCCTGCGCGAGACGTAAATGTTGCGAGCCCGAAAACTAAAACAAGCACAGCTATTGCAGACAGAAATTTACCAATCCGCATATGACCTCACGTTTCTAAATTTTTTATAAAGTGGATAAAAGTTCCGCGAGTATAGAAAGTAGTCCGAATTGAAATTTGAAATCGGACTCACCCTGGACTTGAGGAACGGCGGGAATTGTACATCGATTTGTAACGGTGACAAACATAAAAATACGCAATCTCACTGATACCGAGGTTCTATTACCTATGGAACTGACGTGAAATTTGGTTGGAGAGAGTGGATTGTAGCATTTTCGGCCTCGCGGCATTGTTTTAGGTTTATTTTATGTGGGCGGCGAATAAATTGACGGAGTTGTTCTGGGCTGATCCCCTGTTACACGGTCAGGGCGACGTTGCCGAATTGGTCGCCGGATTCTAGGTAGCGGTGGGCGTCGGCGCAGGTGATCAGGCGGCCGCCGACGGCGAGGCGGTCGAAGCCTTTTTTGGTGCGGCGCCGGCTACTGAATAGTTACAGTTACAGCTGCGGAGTGCGACAGAGGGCCGGTACTTCCGATGACGTTGACGTAACTTTGGCCGGTGGCCACCGCGAACACAGAAGCGGATGTGGATGGCTGGTTGAGCGCGTCGCCGTAATATTGCGCTGTGATTTGGTCGATACCCACCGAAGACATGGTTAGTTGCGCTTGTGCAACTCCGTTAACAATGGGCACGTGCTTACCTCCGAAAGAATCCACGAAAGTGATTTCGCCTGTAACCGGTTGTGAAGAGGTCACTGTTGCAGTGGCCGAGATAGAGCCCCCTAAAGGAACCTTGTTATTGGCCAACGTGATAGCGATGCTAGTGGGTACCGTGGCCACCGGCGTCACTACTCCTCCTCCTATACTGGTCGTAGTGGAACCGCCGCCACAACCAAGCGCGGCGACGATCACGGAACATGCCGTAAGAGCAGCGAGAAAGCGATAACGTCGACCGCGAACAGGAAAAACAAAAAGAGACAGTGCCACGATCCCCAAACCGCCACCTAAAGTCCCCCAACTGTCAAAATAGGCATGACCAGCCGGTCCGCTGCTTGTGATTCTGATGGCCTTTGCAGGCGATGAGGACCCCAGCGCGGTGAGGGTCAAGGTAAAGTTCACGGGAACACTATTCGCCAGGTTCACCGAAACAGGAGAGAAGGCACAGGATACGCCGACGAGGAGGGGACTTGAGCACGTCAAGGCCACGGCGCTGCTCATAGTGCTGAGGGGCGCGAGCGTAAATGTGGAGGTTGCCTGCTGGCCAGCGGTCAGCGTTAAAGAGGAGGAATTGGGGTTGATGGAGAAATCGGGCACGATGAGATTCAGGGCAGCGCCCGAGTTAGCTTGTGCGTAATTCGCGTCGCCATTGTACATCACCTGGACGCCCCCATTGTAGTGGGGAGTGATTGTAGCCGATGCAGTAAGAGTTTGATTGCCATTAGCGTCAACCGACAGTGTTGGTGTTACGGACGGCAGGGGACCCTCATCTGGAGGGACGAACGAGAACCCACCGGTTATTACCGGGGTTTTCCCAGGCGTGGAGAGCGATGCAGTGACCGTCACGGACTGGCCGTAGATAACGTTTGCAGAGGAGTCGGTCACCAACATGGTGGTTGGCCACAAGGCGGTTGCATTCGCGGCGGGCGATGTCGAGGGAGCGTAACTTGAGTCTCCGCTGTACTTGGCGGTGATGGAGTGAACTCCGGAGTTTGCAAAGGTTGTGGTCATGAAGGCCAAAATGCTGGCGTCCAAGGTGGAGGAGTTGCCGGCACGTGGTGTCAACGTTACGGGCCCGGGAATTAGCGATGTACCGTCGTAGAAGGTGATTGTTCCGGTAGGAGCTGCGCCGTTGACCAAATTGCTGACTATAGAAGTGCTGAGATTCACAGGCGTCCCAATAAGCGGTGGCGAATTTTGAATGAATGGGTAGGCCAACTGAGTCGGCGCGGGAGTGACGTTAAGAGTGTAGGTAGTGGGCGACGCTGAGGCCGCGAAACTGGAATCGCCCGAATATTTGGCAGTAATGAAATTCGTTCCGCCAGGATATTGAACAGCAAAGTCTTCCGTAAAACCCTGACTATTTAGCGTAAAAGCACCGCTGTTGGGCGGACCCTGGCTGACTCCGGCCACGGTATCAGTAAATGTGAGAGTGCCAGTTGGACAAGCGGGAGGAGCGCAAGAATTTGCCGAAGAGCTTTGCGCATTGGCTACGTCTGCGCGCAAAAGATAGGGCGAACCGTAAACAAGGGCTGTCGGCGACTTGGCAGTCTCTTGCCCGGTAACAGGATCGAAGGTCGGGACAGTAAGGAAAAGATTGCTGGGTTCAGGGGCGATGGTGACGGTGGCCGGTGCAGAGTCGCTGGGAGCGTAGGTGCCGTTGCCCTGGTAGTGCGCGATGACATTGTATTGTGTACCGCCTGGAAGATCTGCGGTTGATCCGGTGCTCACTCCGCTTTGCAGCGTGAATGGTCCGACCCCTGTGGAATTGCCTGCAGCGGGGGTGGCGATCAGAGAGACATCACCGCTGGCAGCCGCGGGAGAAACAGAGATTTTAAAAGGGATGGATTGACCGTGAGTGGCGTTGACCGCAGTTCCACCGTTCAGAACCAGGGTAGTCGTTGATGCGGCGGTATTCACCGAAGCCCATTTGGTAACTAGCGTTTGGGCGTTCACGGAACCTAGACCGGTGGCGAGGTCATATCCGGCTGTAGAAGTGTAAGCGGGGGTTGTCGAGCCGGTCGTCGGGATTAGAACTCCAGTCCCAGAAGCAAGGAGATTGCTGCAGTTAGGAGTGGCGCCCGTGCAGGGCACGTCGTTGTTGCCGGTAGTGACATCGTTAAAGCTACAGCCAGAGGCCGGAGAGGTCGCCGAGCTGCAATTCAGATTCGCCGAATTTTGCTGTTGCGCCAAGCCATAGAGGACATAGTTTGCAATGCCCTGCCGTGGCGAACGATTTTGCACCGCAGCTTGATATTGATTGACGAGCGCCATTATGCCTGCGAATGCAGGGGCTGCAACGGATGTGCCGCCTACAGCTTGAAAGGTATATCCGAAATTAATGAGGCTGCAGGAAGGGGGGGGACTCGCTACATCGCGCTGACACATGATGTAGAAGCTGCCATTGAATCCATTGCTGGCGAAGAGCGAGAGATCGGGTAGATCGCGACGATTGTCGTTGGGCACTCCTTTACCAGCTTGCCAGGACGGTTTGCCATATATAGTGCTCACCCCACCGCTGCCTGCAATGATGTCGAGCAGGTTGCCTGCCAGACAGCCACCCAGGCCGTTCTGAGCGCAAGAATCGTTCCATGGAACCTCTGGGATGTAAGATTTCGCAGAGGACGGAACAGGTAGAGTAGTGGTGGAAGTTGCTGCCGTATTCCAGAAGGTGGATTCCCGACCCACTTGATTGAAATCTGTTCCGCCTACGGCTACGTCGAAGGGCGTTGAGGCAAAGCCACTCACCGCTAACCCATGACTGGCGACGGCTGCGGTATTGAAATCATCGCACCCAGCGGAGCCGCCATCTCCGGTGGAAAGGATCACGGTAATGCCTTGGGCTGCGGCTTGCTCCCACAAGGAGTTATAGAAATTGTTCAGGGCGACGCCGAGACCCTGCTCACATCCGCCAAAACTTTCACTCATGACGGGATCGAGATTGTGGTCGACGATGTACAGGGCCGAAAGATGCACGCCGGAAGTGGTTTCCGTGGATTCAGAAGTCACAAGATGAATCTGAGCGCCGGGAGCGACTGCGCCAGCCCACTGAACATCCAAGGCGGCTTCGGATTCCTCGGAGTTTATGCCCGGATCCGGCCCGTTCAGGATTATGTTTGATGCGGGAAAGTTTACCGGCAAACCGAACATGGTACGGAAGTCGATGACGTCCTGAGGATTGATGTTGCTTTGGCCGACGATGGCGATTCCCTGCCCGGTGCCATCAATTTTGGGTGAGCCGCTGAGTAATGGAGCAGTGTTGTAGATGGTGGCGAAGTCGGCGGGCCCGACGGCATAGCAATTTGACGAACAACCCGGGAAAGTGAAGAGCGGTTTTGTTTCACCGGTTTTCAGAGATTTTTGAAACGTGCCGATCTGGTGGAGATGCGAATGTACCGGGAAGTTGTGCAGCGAAACGATGCCAGAAATGACAGCGGCCAGTGCGGCTGGGATTTGCGGATCGGTGGCATTGGCCAAATAGGTTTCGCCATTGACTTCGTACTGGTGAATTTCGGTGTGAAATGTATTGCGAACCTGTCCAACATTTCCGGAGAATTCGACTGCGGTGCGGCCTGGGCCAACGTGGATGTCAACAAATCCTTGCGATGACAGCCACTGGGTAATGGTCTGGAGGTCGGAGTCTGTTACGCCAAATTGTTTGCCGAAGTCATCGGGAGTCAGCCAACGCTGATAATCGGGAGAAAATTTGCTCTGCTGGTCATCCAGGAGATGAAGCAAAGAAGATTCCTGGTCAGCACTACGCCGCAAAAGAAGAAGCATGCGGTGCAAAGCTTGCGCGTCGGCAACTGGGCCGCGGTCGAACGCGAGGCGAGCTAAGGGGTGGACATTGCCGCGAAGTTGTATACGGTCGTTGTCGTCAATTGCGGTGGTGATGCGCGCTGGTATTAATGCAGGTGTGAAGGTGATTTGAGCGTTACAGAGAATGGCGGACAGGGTCAGACACAAACCTACGACCAGCATGCAACGAGGGGCGAGTCTCATCAGCATCACCTTGGGTCCCGATATTCCTCAATCACGCGCGATTTTGGCGACGGCGGTGCAGGAACAAAGTAGGAATCGCCGCGGTACGGCTAAAACAAACGGATGCTATCACGTATTAATTAATTCGTTAGTAACGATTATAAGTCGAAATAAGGAAACCGAAATTAGATTGACCAGGCGGGTTTCTTACTGATAACTGTACGGAATGCCAGGTTCAGACCGAACGTCTCAGTTGTGGCTATGCTTGAACCGTTATTGTGAGTTTTTCCGGCATAGAGGCGGCTTGATCAGGACGAAGAAGTTTGACTAATCGCTCTTTGGCGTTACCAGAAGCCCGAGCCTAGACGGTCAGGACGACTTTGCCGAATTGGTCGCCGGATTCGAGGTAGCGGTGGGCGTCGGCGCAGGAGGCTAGCGGGAAGGTGCGGTCGATTACGGGTTTGAGGTGGCCGGAGGCGACGAGCTTCATGACGGTGAGTAACTCGGATTTGGCGCCCATGTAGGAGCCGAGTAGAGAGAGTTGGCGGGTGAAGAGGAAGCGGAGGTCGATTTTGGCGTCGTAGCCGGTGGTAGCGCCGCAGGTGATGAGGCGACCGCCTACGGCGAGGCTGGCGACGCTGTCGTCCCAGGTGGCGGTGCCTACGTGTTCGAAGACGACGTCGACTCCACGTTTGTTGGTGATGCGGCGGACTTCGTCGCGGATTTTTTGCGTCTTATGATTGATGAGGTGATGGGCGCCGAGCTGCTTGGCTTTTTCCAGCTTTTCTGTGTTGCCTGCGGTGGCGATGATGCGAGCGCCGAACATTGACGCGATTTGAATGGCGGCGCTGCCGACTCCGCTGCCTGCGCCTAAGATCAAGACGTCTTCGCCCGGTTGGAGTTGCGCGCGGGTTAGGAGCATGTGCCACGCGGTTTGGAATACCAGTGGGATGGAGGCGGCTTGCTCCCAGGTGAGATTTTCAGGGTAGGGCATGCAGTTTACTTCTGGGCATTTTACGAATTCGGCGCAGCCGCCGTCGAGCATGTAGCCGAGGTTTGAGAATTGGCGGCAGAAGTTGTCGCGACCGGCCAGGCATGCGGCGCATTTTCCGCAGGAGACTCCGGGGGCGAGAACAACTTTCTGGCCGACTTTCACGGTGGTTACGTCGGCGCCGATCTCCGCGATTTCGCCGGCGATGTCGCCGCCGGGAATGTGCGGGAGCGGGATTGGGACACCTGGCAGGCCGGCGCGAACCCAGAGATCAAGATGATTTAGTGCGCAGGCTCGGACCCGCACGAGGACTTCATTGGCGCGGATTTTTGGCGTGGGTGCTTCGGTGTACTGCAAAACTTCTGGTCCACCGTGTTTGCGGAATAGGATGGCTTTCATGCGGCTCCTGATGATTAACATCGCTACAGACAGGTGTCCATCACAGTGTACATAACGGGAGGTTCTAGACATCGCGTTGGTGAGGGAGTATTAAGGTTCAACAGTTGAAATGCACATTCAAAGATTTTACCGCTACTTCGGGAACGTGAGGTTCTCAATGGATATTGATCAGGAAAAAGTGGAGCAGACGGTTTTAGCACTACTTTATTTGACTTCCTTCAAGGACAAATTCGGATTGATAACCTGGAAGGGGTACGACTGGCAAGTGATGAATTTCTTGCATGAACAAGGCTACATCTCGAATCCTGCAACAAAAGCCAAGTCAGTTGCGTTTACCGAGGAGGGGGCAAGAAAAGCGCAGGAACTGTTTGAAAAACTCTTTGCAATAAAATGATCGCCTTCTTTCGTAGCAGACAACTCGCCGGAACGCGGGGCCCCCGTGCTAGTGGGTCACTTGGCCGATTCCGCGTTAGACAAGGACTTAACCAATAGCTCTGACCTTGACCTCGGCATATGTTCGTTTCAGAACGGTGAGTTTGGGCGTGGTTTTTTGGAGGGAGAGTTTGTAGTCGGTAATCGCCTCGGCCAGGCGGCCTTGCTTTTCGTAGACCATCGCACTATTAAAATAGACCCAAGTATTGTTAGGGCACAGAGATATCGACCGGGCAAACTCTGAAAGGGCGCGCTCAAAATCACCAAGCCCAGCGTGGGCGACCGCTCTGCCATTGAAAGAGTATGCTTGAACCTGACCCCTCCATGAAGGGTCGTTGATTGCGTTTTCTTCCAGATTTTTCTGAACAAAATCAAGGTCATCGATTGCCTGACTGAATTCTCCAGACTCTCCAAAAACTTGCCCACGCCCCAGGTGAGCGAGAAGGTCGTTCGGGTCCAATTCGATCGCTTTGGAATAATCATTTACCGCCTGTCGGAGTTCTCCTGAGTACCAGAGCGAGGCGGCTCGCAAAGTGTAAGCCCTGACATCATTGGGATGGAGTTTGAGGTACTGTGAGAAAAATTGCGTCCCGTCTCGATACTGTTCTGTTAACGTCCAAGTCCAGAACAAAAGGTCCAAGAGCCAATTCAAGACTGCAGGGTCGCGAATATCGTCCCTCTGTTCGAGAGCCTTCAGCAGCAGTTCTCTCGCGGTAAGGTAATCGCCTGCTGAATGAAGGAATAAGCTGATTTCCCTAGACTCTTCACACTGCCGGAAGCGAACCCTTCATTCCTATTTCGACGCAGCCATTCTCGAATTGAACTCAAAAGACCCAATGGGTAGGTTCCTTTAACTAGGTGATGGATTTGACGCATTATATTTTAGTTAGAGAAACCTGAGCGGTCCATGATTACGACGAAGGGGATGACGGAGGGGCAAACTCCTTATATGTCAGGTAATGGGAAACTGCTACCACTTCGTGACCGGTCGCGTTGACAGGCGATTGAGTGGGACTTAGGCTCTAAGTGATGAGTGATCTATTTGAAGAGATTGTGAGGATGCGGCGGGCTGGGGCGCGCGGGGCGTTGGCTACCATTGTGCATACCAATGGGTCGATACCGAGCTACGAGAGTTCGCGGATGTTGGTGCGCGAGGATGGGTCGATTGCGGGGACGATTGGGGGCGGGTGCGTGGAGGCGGATGTTTGGGCGGCGGCCAAGGAAGTGATGCAGAAGGAACTGCCGCGGAAGATGGTTTTTAATTTGAATCATGAGGCCAGCTACGACAGCGGGTTGATCTGCGGAGGAACGCTGGAAATATTTGTGGAGCCGATTTTGCCGCAGCCGGTGGTGTATTTGTTTGGCGGCGGGCACGTGTCGATGGCGGTGGCGAATGCGGCGAGCGCGGCGGGATTCGGTGTTGTGGTGACTGATGATCGCGAGGCGTTCGCGAATTTGCAGCGGTTTCCGATGACGCAGGCGGTGCACACGAGTTATGCGGACGCGTTTGAAAAGATCCACCCGAATGCGAGCAGCTATTTGATTATTGTTACGCGCGGGCACAAGGAAGATATGCGCGTGCTGGCGTGGGCGGTGCGGACTGAGGCGCGCTACGTGGGGATGATTGGCAGCAAGCGCAAAGTGCTGTCGGTCTATAAAGCGCTGGAGAATGAGGGCTACCGGGCGGAAGAATTTGCGCGTGTGTATGCGCCGATGGGGTTGGATATTGGCGCGCTGTCTCCGGAGGAGATTGCGGTTAGCGTGGTGGCAGAGCTGATTGCTGTGCGGCGAAATGCCGGAGCGGCTGCTGCGCATAAGAAATTGAATTATGAAGCGCGTGCTGCATTGAGCGAGCGCTAGCGGCGCCGCGATGCCATGTTGGCGACGGTAATTTTATCGGGTGGTGCGTCGCGCCGCATGGGCAGTCCTAAGGCGCTACTTCCCTACCGGGGCGGGACATTTCTCGAACATTTATTAAAGGTTACGGATCATCCGCGGATTGGATGGCGGCGGGTGGTGCTGGGTGCGGACGCGCAGGCGATTGGTGAGGGCGTGGAGTTGCCGGCGGATGAGGTGGTTATCAATGACAACTGGGAAGATGGGCAACTGAGTTCTATTCAGTGGGGATTGCGGAGTTTGCCTGCGGGGACCGATGGGATGCTGCTGTGTTTGATCGACCATCCGCTAATCAGTCGCGAGTTGGTGGGCGCGTTGGTGGAGCGGTTTTATGCGTCGGGCAAGGCTATTGTGCTACCCGTTTACAAGGGGCGGCGCGGGCATCCGGTGATTTTTGCTGCGCGACTGTATGAGGAATTGTTGAATGCGCCGTTGGAGACTGGGGCGCGAGCGGTGGTGTGGGCGCACGGCGAGGAAGTGTGTGAGGTGGAGACTAGTGATGAAGGTTGCGTATTGAATTTAAATGATCCGGATGCTTTGACGAAGGCTCGGGAACGCGATTAGCGGGATTTTAGTTTGGCTAATAATTGAGTGAGGGCGTCAGCGGCTAGTTGGGCGGCGTGCAGGGTGGCGGGAGGCAATCCGCCGAGTTGCTTGGAAAGATATTCGGCGTTGATGTCGGCAGCTTCGTGTATCGTTTTGTTTTTTAGCTCCACGGTGAGGAGGGATGCGCAGGCGATGGCGGTGGTGCAACCCTGGCAGAGGAAGCGGGCTTCGGAGATGCGGTTGGTTTCGGGTTCCAGGCGGACGGCTAGATAGAGGATGTCGCCGCAAACTGGATTGGTGACCTCGACGGAGGCGGTGGCGTTGGGGAGTTTGCCTGCGTTGCGCGGGGATTGGAAATGGTCGAGGACCGCGTTACTGAGCATGTTTTAGTATCCCAAGTCGCGCACGATTCGGGCAACCGATGGACGCTTACTGGAGTGAAGAAGGTTTGAAAATTTCATGATTGTGGTGGCGGCGGTGATTGAGCGCGGGGACCGAAGGATTTTGATTGGGCAGCGGAGGCGCGGGGATAGTTCGCCGCTGAAGTGGGAATTTCCTGGCGGGAAAATCGAGGCGGACGAAGAGCCGGAAGCGGCGCTGGCTCGAGAGTTGCGGCAGGAGTTGGGGGCGACGTTGGTGCGCTGTGTGGAGATGGGGCGTGTGCGGCATGTTTATGCGAACAGTTCGAATCCCGTAGAGGTTCGGTTTTATGCCGCGGAGATTGCGGACGAGAATATTCAGCCGAAATGTTTCGAGCAGATTGCTTGGGTGTTGCCTAGGGAGCTCGGGGACTACGATTTTTTGGATGCGAACCTGGTTTTGATTGCGCAGTTGGCTACGGGGAAAGTGAAGGCGGCGGAATTGCTGAGGAATGCTAAAGCTTCAGATTGATATATTTTTAAATTCGAGTATGCAGTGAAGGCGGGCAATTTCTCTTTGCTTCGACATTAAATAAATTCAAAAACAATAGAGTCAAAGGCTCCACCCTACAAATCGAGGGTGGGGCACCCTCCGTGTTGCTGTGAGTTGTAAACGAACACGACTACGAGATTACGGGGTTTAGTTTTTCGGGGTTGATGCCCAGGTCTTTGATGGTTTGGTCGATTAGCTTGCGGTCTATTTTTCCGTCGACGAATAGTTCGTGCAGGGTGGCGAGAGTGATGAAGCGGGCGTCGACTTCGAAGAATTCGCGAAGCGAGGCGCGACCTTCGCTGCGGCCGAAGCCGTCGGTACCCAAGGAGGCTAAGCGGCGCGGGAGCCACTTGCTGATCATGTTAGGCAGCGTCTTCAGGTAGTCGGACGCGGCCACCAACACGCCGGGGGCGTCGCCTAAGGTGCTGGTGACGTAGGGGATGCGCTGCTTTTCGCCGGGGTGCAAGCGATTCCAACGATCGGTTTCGTTGCCGTCGACGTAAAGTTGTTTGTAGCTGGTGACGCTCCAAACGTCGGCGGCGACACCGTATTTTGTTTCCAGAATTTCCTGAGCTTGCAGAACTTCGCGGAGGATGGCGCCGCTCCCGAACAGTTGGGCGCGCAGTTTTGATTTTTTATTTTCGGATGCGCGGAAGCGGTACATGCCGTTGAGAATGCCTTCTTTGACGTCGCCGGGCATGGCTGGCATGGCGTACTGCTCGTTCATGACGGTGATGTAATAGAAAATATTCTCGCCGTCTCTGTACATGCGGCGAATGCCATCTTGAATGATGACGGCGATTTCGTAGGCGAATGCGGGATCGTATGCGCGCAGATTTGGAACGGATAGCGCGAGGACATGGCTGTTTCCGTCTTGATGCTGCAAACCCTCGCCCGCGAGAGTAGTGCGGCCGGCAGTTCCACCGAGGAGGAAACCGCGCGTGCGCATGTCTGCCGCAGCCCAGATGAAATCGGCGATGCGCTGGAAACCGAACATGGAGTAATAAATAAAAAATGGAATGGTGTTGATGCCGTGAGTGGCATAGGCCGAACCCGCGGCGATGAACGAGGCCATGGAACCGGCTTCGGTAATTCCCTCTTCAAGGATTTGGCCGTCCTTGGCTTCCTTGTAATAAAGCAGGGTGTTTACGTCGACGGGCTCGTAACGCTGACCCACGCTGGAGTAAATCCCTACGGTGCGGAACAGGGATTCCATGCCGAAGGTGCGGGCTTCGTCGGGAACAATGGGGACTACTAGCTTGCCGATTTCGGGATCCTTCAGCATTTTGCGCAGCATGCCGACGAAGGCCATGGTGGTGGAAACTTCGCGGCCATCGCTGCCTTCGAAAAATTCATTGAAGAGGTCGTCGTGATTGGCGACGAGGGGCTTGGAACGGACGCTACGCATTGGAACGTAGCCACCGAGGGCTTTGCGGCGCGCGCGAATATATTGAATTTCATCGCTGTTTTCGGGCGGGCGATAAAAAGGAACTTCGACGCAGTCTTCGTCATTGAGCGGAACTGCGAAGCGCGAACGGAATACGCGCAGCTCGTCTTCATTTAATTTTTTCTGCTGGTGGGTGACGTTTTTGCCTTCGCCAGCTTCGCCGAGACCATATCCCTTAATGGTACGGGCGAGGATGACGGTCGGGGCGCCTTTGTGTTCGGTGGCGGCTTTGTAGGCGGCGTAAACTTTGCGCGGATCGTGGCCGCCGAGGCGCAGGCGGCGCAGCGCGTCGTCGGAGAAGGGCTCTACAAGTTTCAGTAAACGTGGGTCGGAACCGAAGAAATGCTGGCGCACGTAGGCGCCAGATTCGACGACAAGTTTCTGGTATTCGCCGTCGACCAGTTCGCCCATGCGCTTGACGAGCAGGCCTTCGGTGTCGCGATCGAGGATGGGATCCCACTCACTGCCCCAGAACACCTTAATGACGTTCCAACGCGCGCCGCGGAAGGCGGATTCGAGTTCCTGAATAATTTGACCGTTGCCGCGAACGGGGCCGTCGAGACGCTGCAGGTTGCAATTGATGACGAAGATGAGGTTGTCGAGTTTTTCGCGGGAGGCCAGGGTGATGGCGCCGAGCGATTCGGGTTCATCGGTTTCGCCATCGCCAAGGAAGGCCCAGACTTTGGCGTCGGTCACTGGTTTCAGGCCGCGATCTTCGAGATAACGGTTGTAACGCGCCTGGTAGATGGCCATCAGCGGGCTCAAGCCCATGGAGACGGTGGGAAATTCCCAGAAGTCTGGCATGAGCCAAGGATGCGGATAAGAAGAAAGGCCGCCGCCGGGCTTTAGTTCACGACGAAAATTTTCGAGCTGCTGGGCGGATAGGCGACCTTCGAGGAAGGCGCGCGCGTACATGCCGGGGGAAGCGTGGCCTTGGAAGTAGACGGTGTCGCCTTCGAATTCGTCGGTGCGGCCACGGAAGAAATGGTTGAAGCCGACTTCGTAGAGCGTGGCAGCGGAAGCAAAGGTGGAGATGTGGCCGCCGATATTGTGTTCGACCCGATTGGCGCGCACGACCATGGCAAGTGCGTTCCAGCGGACGAGGCTTTTGATGCGGCGTTCGAGTTCCTGGTCGCCGGGATAGCGCGGTTCGAGGCGGTGGGGGATGGTGTTGGCGTACGGAGTGTTGGCGGTGAAGGGTAAGTCGATTCCGTTGACGGTGGCGTGGGCGCGGAGGCGCTCCAGAATTTCGGTGGCTACTTCAGCGCCGCTGGATTCGAGGACGGCGTCAAGAGACTCAAGCCACTCCTGAATTTCTACATCATCGACACCGTGAGGCTGCTGCGTAGGGGCCGAAACCTGCGCCTCGTCGGGCTGCGCGAAGGTTTCGTTGGGGTGCGTGAAAATTTCGTTGTCCATAACTGGCGATGGCCCTTCTTTTTAAAAAATAGGTGCGCGAAGCGCGAGCGCTAGAGACTTATACGTGCGATAAGAAGAATAGAATACACCCTCCGGGCAATTTTATGCTCGACACAAAGATGGTCGAAGGAAAATCCTGGGCTAAAGAATGCGACCGCCGTCAAGGAGTAGAACTTCGCCGGTGATGAATGGGGAGTTGATGAGGAAGGAGATGGCGGCGGTGACGTCATCGGTCGTGCCGGTGCGCTGGAGCGGAGCGCGCTTGATGAAGTCGGCGGCCAAATCTGGCGGGTCGCCGGGCATGGTGATGGTGCCGGGAGCGATGGCGTTGACGCGGATTTCGGGAGCGAGCGCTTTGGCGAGGACGCGCGTGAGCATAGTGACGCCTGCTTTGGAGACGCTGTGGGGGATGTAGCCGGTCCAGCCGAGGAAGCCGGCGACGTCGGAAAGATTGATGATGACGCCGTTGGTTTTTTTGAGTAAGGGGGCGGCGGCCTGGGAACAGAAGAACGGGGCTTTCAGATTTACATCGAGTGCGGCGTCCCAGATTTCTTCGGTGATGGATGGGAAGTCGGCGTGGAGGAAATTGGAGGCGTTGTTGACGAGGATGTCGAGGCGGCCGAATTCTTTTTCGGTGGCGGCGAAGAGCTTGTCGATGTCGGATTTTTGGGCTAGGTCGGCGGGCAGCGATATTGCACGGCGGCCTAGGTTGGTGATTTGCGTTACTACTTCCTGGACTTCCGGTGCTGAGCGATGGAAATGGACAACTACATCCGCGCCTTCTCGGGCGAGGTGCAGCGCGATGGCGCGGCCCAGGCGTTTGGCCGCGCCGGTGATCAAAGCGACTTTTCCACTGAACTTGCTGGTATTCGTCTCGGAGGCCGGCATCGTCACATTAAAAAAGTAGCACATCTCGCTATGAGAGTTGTGGCAGCAGGTTGCTGCCTAGATCCTGCAGGCGCCGTCTCTCTTGCTAGAGATTTACGACGAGAGGTCCAGCTTCGTTGTAGCACTCGGCTTACCCGCGTAAAGTTGCGGCGGTACGAGGAACGGAGCAACACGTACCATAAGCGTCAGGATGAAATAAGCGAGTGGCAAGAAGAAGAAAAACAGCCGTAGATCACGAATTCCCAGTTCCCATAAGAGGACCAAACTAAAGAGGATACTGAGCAGACCCAGCACTCGGATAAGTAGGCGACACGTAAAGCGGAACCTGACATGGAATGCACCGAAAGTCCTGCCGAAAGAGCAACCTGGAGGAGAGCATTCTGCGACCGCACCGGGGACAACGCACGGCAGTTGATTCTTTTGTTGATGCTTGCATTGCTGACACCAAATCTTCCGGTCGCTATTGTAGCCGCGACCACGCGGATTGGATTGTCGCGGGAGCACCTCTGATCTTAACAAATGCCGCGTAAATAGCAGCGCGTTGTTGAAAGCCAATAACCCATATCAGTAACCATGGCAGATAGATGGTGCTGATAGAATCGGAGGCGGCGGAGGGGAAATGAATCTTGATTTATTGGCGATAGCCGCGCACCCGGACGATGTGGAGTTGAGCTGCGGGGGCACGATGTTGCGGATGGCGCAGCAGGGATATAAGACCGGGATACTTGACCTCACTGCCGGGGAAATGGGCACGCGGGGAACGCGCGAGACACGGGCGAAAGAAGCGGACGCGGCCGGAAAGATTTTACAGGTGTCTTGGCGCGGGATCCTCGGGGTGCCTGATTCTGATGTACAGGCTAGCAGAGCAAATAAACTGCTGCTGGCGGCCAAGATTCGGGAGGTTCGGCCGAAGACAGTGATACTTCCTTATTGGGAGGCGCGCCATCCGGATCATTATCACGCGTCGGCGCTGGGCTATGAGGGTTGCTTCCTGGCGGGATTGAAACAACTGCCCATTCAGGGGGAAGCTTACCGACCGTTCAAGATTTTGTATTCCACAGCTTATGCTAACGTGTGTCCGACTTTTGTAGTGGATATCAGCGCACAATATGATGAGCGCAAACGCGCGATTCTGGCGTACTCCTCGCAATTTCCGGGGAACGTGCCGGCGGAGAAAGGAGCTGTGCATTTGGGGCTGGACGAACTAGAAAATGAGATGAACCAGTTGGCGCGGCATTACGGGCAGATGATTGGCGTGAAATATGGGGAGCCGTTTTTTGTCAAAGAGTTGATGAAGGTTGACGACGTGGTGAAGATGGAAGTGCGCTCGGTCTAGAGCGCCAGGTTTTCTGGGGAGCTAGCGGGATTCGTTTTCCTGGGCGGGCGAAAAGCCGGGAATGTTTTGTCCGGTGGGGGTGCGTTCGGCGCGAACGCGGGTCAGGGCTTCCTCTTCGGAGCCCGATTTGCGCAGGATGACGATAGTGCTGAGGGCCTCGGTGTACAGGCGGGTGACCAGGTAGGTGTCGCCGGTGCCATCCTTTTTCCAAAGCTGGCCAATCTGGATTTTCGGAACGCTCATAGGCAGAGTTTGAATGTAGTGTGCCAGAGGAGGGGTGTCAACTGTCCGGCCGGGCCAGATGTCACGATGCTGTCAATTTTAGATTTAAGCAGGTCTAGAGCAGGAAACCTTATGTTGGGGCCTAACATCGTACCTGTGACGGCGTAATCCGCGAGCAGTGGCTCGCGAGGGGTGTATACTCGGGTTGAGTTGGAAGGGGTTATTCTGATGAGTCCATCTACATTTCAACGGGTGCTGACGGTAGCGGTCACGGGGGTGTTTGTGCTCATGCCAGGGTTGGCGATGGCTCAAGGGCAGCCGGCCAGCCAAGGTTCTGGGCAGCAGCAGCCCGCGAGTCAACCAACTTCCCAGCCGCAGCAGACGCAAGACCCGTCGCAATGGCCTTCACAATGGCCGCAACCTACGCCGCCTCCTCCCCCACCGCAAACGACGCCCACGCCTCAAGCGACGTCACAGCCGCCACAGAAGACAGCGGCCGATCAGCCGGTGCAGCAGAAAGATACGGTTACGCCGAAGAATTCTAAAGAGGATGTGGAAGCGATTGGGAATCGCGGAATCGGCAAGGGTGTAAATTTCTATTCGCTGGAACGGGAGATCGCGCTGGGCAAGAGTCTGGCGCAGGAAGTGGAACGCTCTTCCAAGCTGATTGATGATCCGGTCGTCGTGGAGTACGTGAATCGCGTGGGGCAAAACCTGGTGCGCAATTCGGACGCGCGGGTGCCTTTTACGATCAAAGTGATCGATTCGGACGTAGTGAATGCGTTCGCGTTGCCGGGCGGATTTTTTTATGTGAACAGCGGATTGATTTTGCGCGCGCAAGAAGAATCTGAGTTGGCTGGGGTGATGGCGCACGAAATTTCGCACGTGACCGCACGACATGGCACAAAGCAGGCTACCAAAGGCGAACTGATGCAGCTGGCGACGATTCCTTTGATTTTGCTGGGACCGGGCGGTTGGGCGGGATATGGAATTTACGAAGCGTCGCAGCTGGCAATTCCCTTTTCGTATCTGAAGTTTTCGCGGGATGCGGAACGCGAAGCGGATTACCTGGGCCTGCAGTACATGTATAAAGCGGGATACGATCCGAATGCGTATGTGACATTTTTTGAACGGATTCAGGCGGATGAAAAGCGGCAGCCGGGGACGATCCCGAAGATATTTTCGACGCATCCGCCGACGCCGGAACGCATAGCGAATACGCAGAAGGAAATTGCTCGGATATTGCCTGCCAAGCAGGAGTATGTGGTGACAACGTCGGAGTTCGATACAGTGAAGGCGCGGCTGCGAAATATTGTGTTCTCGCGCAAAGTGCAGGCGGCGCCCGGGAAGCCGACGCTGCGGACTAAGACTGAGCAGTCTGGCAAGCAGGGTCAGGGCACGGATCCCAACGCCAATCCGGACGATGACCGGCCGACATTGAAACGAAGGCCAGATACACAGCCATAACAATCAAGGCTAATTGGAATTAAAAAAGAGGGGCGGCAATATAACCGCCCCTCTTTTTTTTGCGGGCAGCTTTTTAAATGTACCAGCGAGAGCGGAGGCGACTAGTAGCTGCGTTCCGGTCGGCGTTCATCAGGCACCGCAGCAATTCCCAAACGGCGCAACTCGTCGGCGTAATATTTGCGATAGAGGACGTCCCACTCTTCGCTGCCCTCGAGAATCTCTTTTTTCTGCGAAGTGATTTTCTTGCGGACTTCGAGATCGGCCTTTTCTTCTTCACGCAGCGTGTCGGTGAGAATCTTGACGACCTGCTGGCGGATGGTGTCGCGGTCGTCGACAAATTCGACTTCATTGCTGGCTACCAGAACGTCGGTCAGCTGGTGCGACAAGCGGATTATTTTTTCCCTGGTCAGACGCATCGTTTAGAAACTTCTCCAATTCCTGGATAACATAAGCCGCGCCAAAGTTAGCGAAGCACCAGCTTGCGGTCGCGGGCCAACTGGCCCTTCACCTTTTTGTACATTTCCTGATACGAGACTCCAGTGCGGCGCATTTCGTCTTGATGCTCGATGAGAATCTGGCGCACTTCGTCGTTCAGGCGATCTTCTACGGACAATTCCTCGTTCATGCGCTGGCGCAGGCGAAGAGCAACGGCGTTGATCGCTTCTGTTTCGATTTGGCCACCTTCGACGAGGCGTTTTACGATTTCGGTGGCGATGTAACCGACATAATCCCGCGCAAGCAGCATCTTTGGTCGAGTCCTTTGTGTACTGAGAGAGAAATTGAGTTTACTGGGTGCGTGTAGAAAGTGCAAGAAAGCTGCGGCGATGAAGGAAATCGAGTGCTGGGCACATTTCAGGTTGAAGCGGTGGGATAAAGGCAATTTTCTGCGTTCGTTGACGGTCGGGAAGGCTTCAGGTACGATGAAATGCGTAAGGGCGGTTAGCTCAGCGGTTAGAGCGTTCGGTTTACACCCGAAAGGTCATCCGTTCAAATCGGATACTGCCCACCATCCGTGCGCAATACCCTTCAGCGGGGACGTAGTTCAGTTGGTTAGAACGCTGCCCTGTCACGGCAGAGGTCGCGAGTTCGAGTCTCGTCGTCCCCGCCATAACTTTTCAAACACCTGCAGAATACTCTCCATCCCTGCGCGGGCACAAAAAGGGACCAAAAATGCACAGGCTCCTGGGCCCAGCGCCGTTCATTTCGGTCTATCTTTCGTGACGAAGAACCTAACAACAGCTGTCTGCGCAGATTGCTTTTCGGATCCCTCGCCATACACGCACTTGTCTGCTTGAGAGAAACCGTTGAACTACTTTGCTGGCACTGCTTCCAGTGGGCGGACATCGCGTTCAACCTTATCAGCAATCTTATCTTCGGCGACTTCCAGGTCATAGCGCGTTTGGAGATTCATCCAGAACGTCGGACTATTGTTGAAGTAGCGCGCGAAACGCAGGGCTGTGTCAGCTGTAATTGCGCGTTTCTCGTTGACGATATCGGCGATCCGCGTCACTGGGACACGCAAGTCCATAGCAACTCTGTTCATACTTAGTCGCAGAGGGAGCATAAACTCTTCCCGGAGAATTTCTCCTGGATGCACCGGCTTGAGTTTCTTCGTCATCGTGCTGTCTCCTAGTGATAATCCACGATTTCAACTTCGTAGGCATGCCCATCGCGCCATTCAAAACAGACGCGCCATTGGTCATTGACGCGAATGCTGTACTGCCCTTTCCGGTCTCCTCTCAGGCGCTCCAGCCTGTTTCCCGGCAGCGTTGAGAGCGTACGAATGTCCTGCGCCGCATCTAGCATGTCCAGCTTCCTAAGAGCCTGACGCTCGATAGCTTTGAACCGGCGGACAGACTCCCGATGAAATAGGCGCCCGGTATCGGCGCAGCGGAAAGACTGAATCACAATCCGACGCTATACTGCGTTGCGTTAAATGTCAAGTAGTACAGGACCAACAGTGAGACGAAACACTCAGTGGGGCGAAGGGTCTTGGTTACTTAGGCAGCTGAGCGTTCTGTAATTCCCGATAAAACTTCTGCAGTACAAAGAAGGCTTTCTTCTTCTCACCGTGATCGGAGAAAAGTCCTTTGCGATTGAAATAATCCTGAAAACCAGGGAGAACTCGTCGCGGACTACGAAAGTCCTTGAGAACCCACGGTGACATTCCGCGGAGATAGGGAATGCGCTTCAGCATGGCCAATTGATGTTCGTAAAGATTTTCTTGGTATTCCTCGGTCCAGCGCTTGCGCGCGTCGCCATGGTAGCCAAAGAGCGCGTCGCCCCCGAATTCGCTCATGATCATCGGTTTACCGTACGGTGATACCCAATCGATCGAATCCGCCTCGTCGGGGCGACGGCTATACCAACCAATGTATTCGTTGTTCCCTAGCACATCTAAATCGCTGGCGATCGGATCATCCAGGTGAATGGTTATGCGGTCTCGCTCCATGACTTCATGGGCCTGAAGAGCCGCAGACACCAGGCGCGTGGGGTCAGCGGAATGCGCATCCTGAATGAGTTCCCGCAAGAAGCGATTCCGGGCATCACTCACAGGGGTCTCGTTCGCAACGGAGTAAATGATAAGGGCGGCTCGATTTTGATCTCTCGCGATCATCTCGTTCAATTGATTTTCGGCATTGTGTAGTGTTTGAGGATTTTCCCACTGAATGGTCCAGTAGACGGGCACCTCCGCCCAGACCATCAATCCCATTTGATCAGCCATGCGCAACATGGATTCATTGTGCGGATAGTGCGCGAGGCGAACGAAATTGCAGCCCAGTTCTCTTGCCCAACTCAGCAGCGTCCGGGCATCGTCCTCGCTCCAAGCCCGGCCAGGGCGCGTGGGCGCCTCTTCATGGATGCTGATCCCGCGCAAAAAGACCGGTTTTCCGTTGAGCACAATATCCGTGCTGCGGGCTTCAATCGAGCGGAACCCTATGCGGTCGATGACTTGGTCGATCTCGCCGGCGATCTCGACGGTATAGAGTTTGGGATTCTCAGGGGACCAAAGAGTCAGCTCGGCGCCAAAAGAAAACTCGCCGCGTCCTTTGGAATCTGTCTGAACTGTCTGGACGAGCCCGGTCTCGGCAAGGCGAATTTTGACTGTCTGTTGGAGCTGTGGCCCGTTTAGCTGCAACCAGCCTTTAATTTGGTGCGTCGATCCCTTCTCCAGCTGGACAAGATAATCCTGGACAAAGGTCTCCGGAACCTCCACCAATGTCACGGGGCGAGTAATCCCCCCGTAATTCCACCAATCTGTATTGACGGTGGGGACTTGATCCTTTCCCCGAGCGTTGTTGACTCTGAGAACGAGGAAATTTCCGTGTGCTCTTATGCGGTCCGTGATCTCAAAATCAAAGGGAGTAAAGCCGCCTTCATGCTCGCCAAGCTCCTCCCCATTCAGGTAAACGGCGGCGAAGTAATTGCACGCTCCAAAATGCAGAAACAGTCTGTTCTTACCAGATTTCGTGTAATCGAAGGACCGCTTGTACCAGACGCTTCCTTCATAAAACAGCAGTGACTCACGCTGCGTGTTCCAGTCACCGGGCACATGCAGCTGGCCCGAAGTATCGAAATCATATTCGACCAACTCCGATTCGGATTGAGGCTTGTAGTTCTTGTAAAACGCGTGGTTATTTTTCAGTGGCTGAGCACGGTAGTCCAACCACCCAACATCATAGGGATCAACAATTACTTGCCATTGGCCATCCAAGCTAGTCGTCTGACGCGCGTTGATATTCGCGATCAGCGGCGCAACTTGTGCCGCACCTCGCCCCGAGAGAAACGGCAAACACAAAGTAAATGTCAAACAACGAAGCAGATTAGTCATGAATGGGTTTTCATCCAACAGAGTACAGCTTCCGGGATCGAATTGAGAATTTGACTTAGAGTCCGGAAGCCAAAAGCCTCAGAAGTTGAATTTCCCGCCGAACTGAAGCACGCGACCAGGCAGCGAACCGGTGATCTGTCCAAACGTAGCGGAGCCGGCGTTGCTGACGTTTGGATTGTTCCAGTTGGCGCGGTTGAAAGCGTTAAATGCATCCGCCTGGAAAAGCAGGTGCATGCCGTCCCTGAAAGGCAAACTGAACGTTTTTCGCAGCGATAGATCCCACTGATAATAATTGGGCCCGAGCATATTGCCGATGGGGGCGTCACCCGCACCGAGGGTGCTCTCAAGCGAAAAAGCCGCCGGATTGAGCCAGCAGATTGCTTTGGTGTTCGCGCACGTACCCTGAAATGCGACGGGTTGACCTGGGACAATGCTTGCCCGCCGGGCGATACTCACGCCATTGGCGCCAGCGTTTGCCGAAGCCGTTGCCGTAAGGGGCGATCCGGTTTGGAAGTGCATGATCCCGCTCAACGACCACCCTTTGACCACGGTACCTTCTATGCCAGTCAGGTGCCTGCCCCACGGCGACTCGAGGGTGAAGCTCGAGGCCACGATGTGTGTGGCGTCGAAGCTCAATTTGCCATAGTTAAACTGCTTCCAGTTTTCCACCACCCCGCCCGTTTGCACTCCGCCTGCGACCGGCGTCGTTGAACCGTTGACCAAGACTGGATTGGTGACCGTGCTGACCAGGCAAGTGAACGGGCATTCAGGCTCGGGATTTTCGTTATACGCGTCAGGCACGCCACCGCCATCGCCCATCGCCTTCGAAAAGGTGTAGGCAAACGTGGCGGTGAAAAACCCCACGCGCTTCGCCAGGCTGACTTGCAACGAATTGTAGTTGGAATCGACGTCGCCTAGCGCCAAGTTCAGACTGGAATACCCAAGGTACGGCCGTATCCGGTCCTTGGACAGGCCGGCGGGCGCGAAGCCTCCCGCGCACTGGAACGCAGCAGCATTGATTCCAGAAGGGCAGGCGAGCGTGTTTGGGTTAGGAGAGACCGGAATGAATCCTTGCTGTGTCCAGGCGGCATTGTTGATACTTGGCGTACGCAGGATGTGCCGTCCCAGATTGCCGACGTAAGACACCTGAAGCAGCATTGCTGAGGGCAGTTCGCGCTGCACTCCGAGGCTGTACTGATAGGAGCGCGCAACCACCAGCCGGGGATCTACTCCACTCAGACTCAGAGTGCTTGGAGCTGGCAAACTACCCGCACCCGGGGCGGAATCGAATTGTGATAACGAGGCATTGGTGCCGGAGATTGAGGCTGACTGTGCCCACGGGACATAGCCCTGAGAATTGATACCGTTACCCAACAGGTTCCCTTCCGGCTTGTCGTAAAAAATGCCAAAGCCGCCGCGAATCACGGTCTTCTCGCCAAACGGCGCGTAGGAGAAGCCGAAGCGCGGTGCCAACAGGTTCTCCTGTTGGTAGAAACCGCGCGCTGCAGTATCAGGGATAGCCGCCAACAGCTCCGGAGCCGCGGAAGTCACTGGAACTCTTTTGGCCTGGTCGCCAGGCACTTGTCCGGGCCGCTGCAAACCATTGCACACGATCGTGAGTACAGGAGTTCCGACGACGTTCAGCAGAGGCCCACTGCAAAGACCAGGTGAAGCAGGATTGATGCTGCTAGTCGCCAGCCCACCCGTAAAGGTCGGTTCGAGATTAACGTCGAATGCAAACGGGTTGAAGTTCGTCATGTTATTGCCCTGGGCATAGGTCGGCGTTGTGTAGATGTAACGCAGGCCCAGCACCAAACTAAGTTTCCGGGTCACCCTCCAGGTGTCCTGGGCGTACGCCTCGAAATCGTTGAACCGGAATTGGCCCACGGTGACGGCCGAACTTTGTCCGAGAGTATTAAAGTTCCCGAGCAGCGCGTCAGCGAAGGGGTCACCCGTCGAGTTTGAGCCGGCCTTCGCGCCCGCATTCGCGCTGAAATTAATTGTCCCGTCATAGTTCGTGCGTGAGTTTTGCGTCTTGCGGTTCCGCGCGAACTCTGCTCCGAACTTAAACGAGTGATTGCCCTTCTGCCACGTAACGTTATCCGCCGGATTAATGTCCGCCGTTGGAGACTCAAGGAAATTTGGGGCCGGGCCATTCACCCCCGCTGGGGCGGCCGTCGGAAAATTTGTGACCGCCGAAAAGCTGATCGTCGGAAGCCCGTCTGGGAACTGTGTGGGGTTTCCAAGTGGCGGGATGAACGCGAATCCATAAGGAGTCTTCTTCCAAGCCGTGCCTTGGAGCGGCGTCGTCTGTTTATGCCAGTCGGCGTTGAATCTGACTTCGTTGATCAGCGTCGGACGGATCACATCCACCCAGCCGATTTGAATGTTGTATCCGGGACGGCTGCGCAGGTCCGGATCCACCGGAATCGCCCCAGCCGTGCCGAACGTTGAGTACGGATTGTAAATAGCAACATCGTCGTGGATATACCGGAAATAGAAACTTTGCTTGTCGTTGGCATGCTCATCCACGCGCACGATGTCCTCGCGCAGGTTCAGTGGGTTCGGGAGGTTGAAGGTCAAGTTGTTGGTAGCAGTCGAAGTGGGCAATGTCCCTAGCACAGACAATTTAGCCGCCGACGAGTAAAGTGCCGCCATGGCCGCGCCGTCGCCGGTAATGCAAGCGGGGTTAATGACGTTCGGCGCGGTATAAAGCACCCCTGCGCAACCCGTCGGGATCACTGCCGGCGTTTTCAGCACCAGCCCTTTTCCTCCGTTATAAATATCAGTGAAGTTGCCTGCCGCCTCCATCGCCGTGGGAAACGTCTCTTGAACCGAAGCAGCCGTCAATCCCGGATAGACTCCGCGAAACTTCTTCCACTCCTGCCCGGCAAAGAAAAATAGCTTGCCCTTCCGCTGGATGTACGGGATCGGCCCGCCAAGCTTCCATCCAAAATCGTTGAAATGAAACGGGGGCACGGCCGTGTAGCCCTTCGCGGTGGGATTCGTCAGTTTGGTCCCCGGGTTTTCCGCATTGAAGATGTTGTTCTGGACGAATTCAAAAGCTCCGCCGTGGTATTCATTTCCGCCGCTTCTGGTGATCACGTTGATTGTGGCTGAAGCAGAGCGCCCAAACTCTGCGTCGTAGTTTGAAGTCTGCACGTCCACTTCCTGTATGAAATCGACGCCCACCTGATTGAACACGCTGTTGTTCGAACCCGAGTCCAGATTGAAGCCTCCGTCCACGCTCCAGTTTTGCCCGTCCAGCCGCTGCCCGTTAGTCACCGCGACGCTGTTGTTGTAGTTTGCCGTTAAGGCCGCGGGGTTGGTCCCCGAACCTTGCAGGGCCGCACCGGGAACCAGTCCGACGAGGGACTCGTAGTGTCGCTGGTTCAGCGCCATATTCAGTACCTGCTGCTCCGTGATGGTCGTCGAAATCTCGCCCGAGGTAGTGTTCACCGTGTCACCGGCCGCAGCGACTGTCACCGTCTCCGTGACGGAGCCGACTTCCAGTCTCAAGTCCACAGTCAGACGGCCGCCGGCAGTTAGTTCATTGCCGCTTTTTGTGATCCTTTTGAAGCCCGTCCTTTCGGCTATCAGTCTGTAGCTGCCGGCGGGCAGTTCCTCCGCGACGAAATAACCGTTCTTGTCCGCCGTAACTTCGCGGCTTACCTGCGTCGCCTCGTTCTCGATCGTCACCTTAACTCCTGGAACGGTGCCACCAGATGAGTCCGTGACGGTCCCCACGATGCGCCCGAATATATCCTGCGCATCCGCGAACTCAACTGCCCCAGAGAATAGATATCCGGCAAAGAGAATCCTCACGGCAGTAAGCACTGCCCAACAGAGGCTCTTTCTCTTTCCGCAACTCCTGGAATAAGCATGATTTTTCGGGCCAGTCAAAGTCATTTTGGTTACTCCTCGGCGGCAAGACAATTCCGCTGCGTGAATGCTTCTCCGACCGGCCGCCATCCGCGCGATGCGGGAAGCTGCACCACGAATGTGGTCGTTCGAATTTCTCGATGACGGAGTAAACCAGTCTTGCCCCAGGTCTAGGAAGTTAGCCAACGGTGAATTCACGGTTAGAACCTAACTGTTATAAGAGCGAGCGGGCCAAACCTTATCAGGGAGGTTCCGCCCTTAGGTCAGTGAAATTTCAAGCACTTATTTCAGAATATTTGGTCCCGTGTCATGTCGCAAGAATTGAGTTATACTCGCCTGCAAAACACCGGATGGTAAGTCGAAGAGACCATTCGTAAGGGGATGTCCACGTGCAATCGGCGATCAGCAAGCTTGAGGCCGAGCGGGCTGAAATAGATGGAATTTTGTCGTCTGGTGTGTTCGGCCGAACCAACAACCTGGTCCGGCTACTGACTTTCGTTTGCGATAAGTACTTCGATGGGGAAATCGACGAAATCAAGGAGTACAACGTCGCGGTACACGCGCTCGGGCGCCCAGAATCTTTTGACCCTCAGGTGGATACCATTGTCCGCGTCACCGCTCACGCATTACGAAAGCGGCTCGAGGATTTTTATAAAACCACCGGGGCAGAACATCCCGTTCATATTTGTCTCCCGCCCGGCCACTACGTTCCCAAGTTCATTCACGCATGCGACCTCGAAACGGCCGGAGGCGCATCCACACTGGATGAAAAACGGAACGGGCAATCTCTTGATGGATTTGCACCTAATGAGAACGGCGGACCAGAAGGCAAACTAGCAGATTCTGCCCGGCCATTCCAGGAGTCAACCGCACTCCAACTCGCGGAACAGCAAGAGGGCAGCGAATCCAGAATAAAGTTTCGTCCACGGATTGGAATGATGCTGGGAGCCGCTATTTTCGCACTGTCTGCGGTCGTTCTCATTGTTTTTGTGTGGAAGGAATGGAATCGGAACCGTGGACATGAGAGCCTTTCGCAGCCCATGGTCGCTGCCGCTCCGGAGTACAGTTCCGGGAAGATTCTTCGCGTCAAGCTCGGCGATACTTCCACTCCCTACTTAGATCGCGGTGGTTCTGCTTGGGAAAGCGATCATTTCTGCACGGGAGGGAGCTCGTTCTCTGTCACGGGCCGCACTATCCAAGGCACTGAAGATCCGCAGCTTTTTTTAAACGGGAGGCGCGGCGTCGTTCATTGTAATTTTCCGGTCCCGGCTGGAACTTACGAAGTTCATCTTCTATTCGCTGAAACCTCGGGACTTCAGGAGGCGAGCCGCAACGTGGCCTTCTCCATCAATGGAGGGCCGCTTACTAACTTAGATGTGGTGGACGACGCCGGTGGGGATGACATTGCAACCACGAAAGTTATAACGGATGTCGCGTCCGCAAGCGACGGCGCGATTCATCTGGACTTCACCACTTCCGAGGCGTTTATAAATGCCATTGAAATTATTCCGGGAACTCCGCATCGCATGCTTCCCGTCAGGCTCGTCGTCGGACATTCTCCCTATCGCGATTCCAATGGCAATACTTGGATGCCCGATCGCTATTTCTTTGGCGGCCGTCTCAGTGGTTTCCGAGGTGATCTATCCAAAGTCACCGATGGTCGTCTTTATGAATGGCATCGTTTTGGACACTTCCAGTACGTAGTGCCCGTTGCGACGAGCGCCAGGTACACTTTGAAACTGCACTTTATGGAGCACTGGTTTGGTGTCCAGAATGGCGGCATTGGAGGTGTTGGAAGCCGTGTGTTTGATGTTTCATGTAACGGATCAATGCTGCTGAAGGGTTTTGATATTTTCCGGGAAGCCGGCTCCCAGCCATTGGTTAAATCCTTCCAGCACATTGAACCCACCCCACAAGGCAAACTAGAGATTTATTTCACTCCTGCTGTGAACTACCCATCTATAAGCGCGATTGAAGTTATACCCGAATAAATAAAGAGTCTCTAGCCTTCTGCAGATTTGGCCCGCGCAATACACAGGGTTTTCCATGTGCTGACCGATAACGGCCTGCCACAAGAGGTTGCGAGCTGAGTGTTCTATGCCGAAAATGTTGAAGTATCCATGCCAGATGGGACGAAGACGAGGGTCTGCTCCACGGCTTCTGCCTTCCGTACCTGGTTTCTTGAAGAATAGTTGCTGTTGATCAGTGTGAAGGCTTCCATTGCAGGCTGAGTTGACTGCGCGAACAGAAACACCACGGTGTCATGCGGTTAATTTGGAAGAGGTTTCGATTCCACGGGAAACGTCGAGACGTTCGCGTCGGACGAGTGGATCGGCATGGGCCGATATCCGTTGCGCGTCCGGATGTGATATTTCTTCGCGCGTTCGCCAACAAGTTTCACGTTGATGGCGCGCCAGCGACGATTGGGGTTCACTGCCGGATAGTAACTAATGGAATAAAGGTGTCCCAAGTCATTTCGGATCGAAGCAAAAGCCTTTTTTTCGTCTCTCCAACTTTTCGCAAAGTAGGCTTTGCCACCTGTCGCGGCGCTCATGCGCTCAAATACGGCGGTCGAGACAGGTTCAATTTTGGCTTCCGCAGTACTCACCATGTAGACAGGAATGCCGACGGATTGAGCCAATTCAGTAACATCTTCGGGAGGCACTACACTGGCATTGTCAGGCCCGTTGGAAAACACTACCACAACTTTTCTTCCAGGATACCGGGCCCCATCCTGGAGTGTTAGCAACAAGCAGTTGTAGAGCGCCGCGTCATCTCCGGCCACCGTGGTGCGCACTCCGTGCAGGACCTGGTCGCGGTCAGCGGTTAATGGCGCGGCGCGGGAGAGGTTGCGGCTATAAGAATAGAAGGCCACTTTGTCTACGGTTTCCAGAGAGCGAATGAAATCGGAAATGGCGTCCTGTGCGAAGACGAAGCCGCGATACATATAGTTGCTGGTGTCAAACAAGACAAAAACATCGGCACCGGCCAAGGCCGCGTTGAGGTTCGGGGCCGCGTCTCCTTTTTGATCATCTGTCAACGTCGGGGAGGAGTTGCCCGCTTCCGGCTTGTCCTCATCTGAGATGTCCACCAATCGGCGAGTGGGTCCGTTGCCTTCTTCAAATGTGGCAATTTTCTCAGGGATACCATCTTCGACGATGACAAAGTCGGAGGGCTGAAGATTCGTGATGTAATTGCCTTTGTTGTCCGTGACTGCAACGTTTAGCTGAACGAGGTCGACGACAACGCGTAGAGGAGTACCGCTTTGGCTTTGCTGGGCCCTCGTAGTTGGAGTTCCAAAACTAGATTCGAGAACGAAGAAGAGTGCAGCAGCGAATACCAGATGTTGTGTTCCCATTGTTTTGACCCGTTGTCTCTTCCAGCTGAGATTGTTTGACGGAACTAAGGCTGAGAATTTGCATCACTAATGAAACGTGTGGCCGTCTTGCTGTTCCGAAATTCGTCGCCCGTTTCGCGCGTGGCGCGCCACAACGCCGTCCAATCTTCGATATCGGTGGCGAAAATCTTTTCGACCATACGGCGAGTGAGTTCAGGAACGAGCTGATTCAGCATCACCGGTGAGTAACCTTTTTCATCGGCCAAGCGGACCCAGTACAGATTGTTGGAATCCCACGATTCGGCCAAGAGACGGCTGGAATAGCCGGCGAAAGCAGGGAACGGCGCCAGATTCATCAGGTCACAACGGTAGCTTTGCTCCAGAATGACGTGGGGCACACCAAAATCACGAGACAAGCGCTGGGAGTTGACTTCCTCGGGATAGCGCTGGGAGAGACTCTCCAACTCTCTGCCGGCAGGCCCGAGAGAGTCGGTCTGCTCGGGAAATCCTCGGCGATACTCAACAGCAAGCCAAAAGATATCGGCCGACAGCAATTGAGGCAGTATTTCTGCCAAACGATCGGCAGATAGCGCTTGCTCGAGGCGCTCCGAAACCTGTGAAGTCATGCGATCATCGAGAATGCTCATCACCTTCTTCCGCAGATCTTCATTGTGCACAGAAGAAGCCAACAGTTCTTCTCCTGTTTGTTGATAAAGAGCGACAGCGTGAAGCTCATTCTGCGTTACCCGCCACCATCTCGGGACCACCGCGTTGGTCAGAAGGCCTGGCACTACCTCCTCCCAGATGAGGGCCTGCACGTTCTCCGGGGCAATAAAATATTGCTCCGCTCTCGCCAGAACATACGGTAGGTCCGCAAGGGAACCCACCAGACGTGCACCGCCACCGGCTGGCGAGCCGGCCCCGAGCAACCGCGGAGCTTGCCACACGCGCTCCACACCCACAACGGTTTCTGCAGCAAAGTCGTGCGAACGAACAAAAAGAGGGTTATGGTGGAGGATTTGAGCGCCGGGTGGCTCGTAGTAGGCGTAGTTGAGTCCAACTAGCGTGTCTCTTAAAAAAGATGCAAGCTGACCACGAGCGGCGGTGAGTTGCGCAACAGAAGTAGGTGACTTGATGACGTCCGTCACGTTCGTCCGCATCTGTAAGCCTGTATGACGATTGTTATAAATCCCTACAGCCCACTGCTCTCGCTCACTCGCGCGGAAAATCGGCTGCGGCATCTCAAATTCACGCAGTTCTCCGGCCAAGGGAAGCAACGTGTTCGCCTCAGCCTTTACGCGAGCGACATCGTGTAGGGCGTCACCGAGGGATAACAGAACGTCCAAAGAGACCAGGCGCTGTTCCTCCAAAACCGTCCGCATTTTGTTGGCTAGCAGATCATGCGTCTGCTGACCGTCGGGATTCAACTGACGTGGACCTGCGAGCAAACTGATGATTTCGTTCTGCGAGCCATGAGGATTTCCGGTCACCGCGAGACGAAGTTCTCGAATTGAATTGAGGCCTGCATCGAAAAGCTGTGCGGAAGTCGTGGTCTTATCAAAAGACTTCACGAGGCGTTGCCAAGAAACGTTCAGCTGTGTCGCAGGAATCTGCCCCTGGCGCGCAAATATCTGCCAAAGTCCCACGCTCGCCTGGAAAGTCCCAAGAGCGTTACCGCGCAGGCTGCTATTTGAGACTTTGTTCAGGCTGGCGACTACGGTTAGAAAGCTGGTGATGGATGCATCGTCCAATTCTGGGAACTCGGGAAAGATCCGATACTGATCGTTCAACTCCGCAAACTTGCTGGCCATTAAGAAGACTGTTTCGGGACTGACCCGATGATCCGGAGTGCGCCTGGCATCCAATTCACTTAAAAGAAGATAAGCTTGCAGGGGCCCTTCGAATGTTGGCACGCGGGAAAGTGCGAACATGGTTTCCAGCAGTTGTTCGGGACTGTCGAGCCGCGCGTGTTTACCTATGTCACGGACGAGCTTCAAATCGGTCTTCTGACCGAGAATTTTCTTCCATGCCTCGAGGTTTCCAGGTACGTGAGGCTCTCCGTTGGGTTCAAACCAGGAGCGAGTCACCAGAAGCAAAAGGCCCGAGTCGGGGCGAAACACTCCAGTGACGGCGTCTGGTGAAATGTTTTTACCCCGAAGGGCCTCATAGTAACGACGCAAGTGATGCGGGTCGGTGAAGTGCGCTTGTTGAATCTGGCTCACCCGGGACAAGGCGTCGAAGTAGGCGGCCAGCCAGCCCCCGTCCTTGGCAAGCAGTCGAGGGATGAATTCTACGGGCGCCTCTGGACTGGCTCCAACCAGATCCTTCCATCCAGCTTCCACCGCTGGTCCCCCAGGGACGATCACACGTCCTGATCGAACACGGATGTGAGTCCCGTAAAAGTCCAGATGAGCACTCAAAGGAATTATTTTCTTTACAGACTGCGATTGGCGAAGAGCAATTCGTGTTTCCCGGTCCACTCGAGACATCGCCCAGTAAAAGTGTGCGAAAGCTGGGTCCCGCAAGATCGCGGCGATTAAATCCGATTCTTTGGTGATTCCTTTCTGACGCCAATCCTTTTCGGCCAGCAGAGCAGGCAGGTAGGAGCTCGCGAAAGTGTAGTTGAATGGCTTTCCTTCTCGGAGACTCGCTTCCAACTCAAGCAGCGGGAATCCGGAATCGATGGTTATAAAAGCTCTCTCGGGGTCATCTGTTAACAGGGAGGCGTTGCTTTGTCCGCAATCCGGCTGAGGCCTGTAACCCAAGACTTTCAGTAGGGGCTTGGCCTCCACGCAATTAGATACGTGAATTACACCTTGGGGTCCGGCCAAAGCTGCCAACTCTTTGGCCTGCCGAACGTAGCGGATCAGCAGGACCAGGAATTCGGTTTGATTGCTATGGTGAGGACCTTCGTAACCACGCAGGAACACATTGCGAGCCAATAATGGCAGCACTTCTTCAGGGGTGATCTTCTGACTAATGCCAGCCATGCGCAGGAAGGAACGCAGCGGGCCTGGAATGGTGACTGTGACGGCTTCGGCAGATTGTGCTGGCGCCTGCCGCGATGGCGGATCGTCAGACTGAGCCGGGTGCCATGTATTTGGAGCAGCGTAAGAGGACGCACACAAAAATGCGACCAGAAAGGCAGAAACAAAAAAAGAGTACTTCATTGGCCAAGCCCTGTCCGAATCCTTTTCGGACGAATCGCTTTAACGCTCCCGAAACATGGCGGGCGGTCCCCGCAAACAAAACAGCGCGAGTGAACGAGTCTCGGGCAACGCCAAAATGTGGCACTGAAGATAAATCAACCTTGGTCTTAATCCAAGTGTTTTTATGTGCCCCGAAAATCTTGAAAAAAAAACGTGCCAAGGTGGAAGAATCATCAGTTAAATGGCCTGCTGCGCGATCGAGCTTAGGAGAATGACGTCCTGACTCGAATGACCAGACCCGGATTGCGGCTTCGGGTTGCACATGAACCATCCAACTGATCGGTGCAATCGAGACTGTTTCTGAGGGACGTTCGCTGTGAGGTAAAGTAATGACATCGTGATCATCAACCTCGCGCGGCGCGCCCATGACCACAACTGGGAGCTGGACCCGATTACGCGGTCTCTGCTCGACACCGATTTTTACAAGTTCCTGATGCTCCAGTTCATCTGGAAGCAGTTCCCCAAAACCACCGCTTCGTTTTCGCTCGTCAACCGCTCCGCCGACCTGCGCCTCGCCGATGTGATCGAAGTCGAGGAGCTTCGCGCCCAGTTGGAACAAACCAAGAAATTGCGCTTCCATAAGTCCGAGCTGATCTGGCTCGCGGGCAACACTTTCTATGGACGCCGCGGCATCTTTGAACCTGCTTTCCTCGAGTGGCTCGAACGCGACTTTCGCCTTTCTGATTACGAATTGTCTATGCAAAACGGCCAGTTCTCCCTCTCCTTTCGTGGCCTTTGGACAGAAACGTTAGTGTTTTATCGGAAGCGCGCTTTTCAGAGTAGACCTGCGCACGAGCACGATGCTCTGGCGCGCTTTCGATAAAACCGTTTGAATCAAGCCGCCCGGCGGCGGACGCGGTCCCTATGGGGATTGAATGGAGTGAGCGAGCGATGGCGAGTTGTGGCCAAGCTGTGCGGCGAAGCGCGGAAGACAACCCACTCGCCGGAAAGTTTGCAGAGGCACAAAACGGTTGTTAACTGAGGGTGTTGAGAAATTAGTAGAGGGAATTTCTTCTGCGGCAAAGCGCAGAGGGACTGAGCGTGCCGAAAACACGTGAAGAATTCGAGTTG